>Ga0207789_1000230_pt1 | contig 29840 bp, 28 predicted proteins | sample HigsolmetaGSP12D_FD_184840 | JGI IMG/M metagenome (GOLD analysis project Ga0207789, IMG submission 184840) | High solid enriched microbial communities from the Joint BioEnergy Institute, USA - SP1-2-D (SPAdes) | ecosystem: Engineered > Bioreactor > SSF (Solid state fermentation) > Aerobic >...
TACGAGTACAGGATAAGCGATGTAAGAAAATAAGCCGGATGTAGATTGTTCCCTACAGCCGGCTATTTTGCACGTATGAACTAAATCGCACGAACTAAAGGACGCCGTCAGGCGTTTTTCTTATTTTCAGGCGTTCACGTTCCGTTCATCGTAATTTAACGGCAAATTAAGGAGGTTTTAAAGAGAGGCTAAGGCTGGTTGTCTAGGATGATAGAGGAAACCCAATCAAATCCCGAAAGGTGGTAGACGATGATCAGCAACAACCAGTCGAGACGTCGCTCGAAACGGATGGCTGCAAGCGCGCTGGCGCTCACGCTCGCGGTGAGCGGCGGACTGATCGCCGGCAGCGCCGCTTCGGCCGCAACGGCCGATTCTGCCGCGACACAGCAAAGCCAAGGATCGAAGGCCAAAGCCCCGGCCGGAGTTGGGACAAGATTTTTCGCCCTGCAAGGATACGAAGACAAACTGGCCGCTTTCCTTCATCTGTCGACCACGGATCTGCAGGATAAACTCAAAACTTCGACGCTTGCGGAAATCGCCGAAGCGCAGGGGATTACCCGAGATGCGCTGAAAGCCCAGCTGGTGTCTTGGATCAATGAAGCGAGGGCATCGCGGAGCGCCTCGGCTCCTTCCGGCGATGCCGGCTCGGGCGGCAGCGTGTCTCCTCCGGATTCGTCCACGCTGGCCGATCAATTGCTGGATTCGCAAGGCGCCCGTTTGCTCCGGCAGCACAAGGGAGGTCTTCGCCTGAGCGCGGATGATCTGGCGTCGCTGCTCGGCATAACGGCCGACGAGCTCAAGCAGGAGGAGTCGTCCGGCGAGACGCTGGCCGAAGTCGCGGAAGCTCACGGTATTACGCGCGAGGCGCTGAAGGAGAAGCTGGAGAGCTGGTTCGGGCAGCAACAGGCGAACGCGGCCGCCAATGGCGGCACGTCGTCGTCCGAGGCAAGCCAGCCGGCCTTCGACGTGTCCGCGTGGATCGACAAAGTGATCGATGCCACGGACGGCTGGTTCGGCGCCGGCGGCAAGGGCCCAATGGCCGGAATCGGCGCAAGGCTCGGCGACGATGCGGATGCCGTCGCCAGCTCGCTGGGGCTGACGGCGGACGAGGTGAAGGATGCGCTCAAATCGGGCAAGACGATTGCGGATTTGGCCGCGCAGCAAGGCGTGGACGTCCAGACGGTGATCGACGCGCTGACCGCCAAGCTGAAGGAGCGGTTGGGCGAGCAATTAAGCGCCGGCAAGCTGACGCAAGAGCAATATGACAACGCCGTAGCGAAGCTGGCGGAACGGGCGGAAGCGATCGTGAGCGGCAAGGGCGGAGTCGGAAGGCACAGCCGTCCGCCAATGGCGACCGGTTCGGAAAACAACACGGCAGAAGACAGCTCGGCACCCTAACTCCAAATCCTTCGGCAATGAATTTGGCCCTCGGGCTGTCTGATGTCGTGATGATATACAAACAAAGCACCCCGCAGAGAACCCGCCTCTTCCCGCAGAGAGGCGGGTTCTCTGCTCGGGGGCCCGCATTGCCATAAGTTCCAATTCAACACGCCGGCGGGGAACGCTCATACTAAGCGCAACAACGAGCAAAGGCGTGAGATGATGAGGAACAGCCGTTATCATCCTGTTTTCCGCCCGATCGCATGCGCATTCCTCCTGCTGTCCGTCGCTGTCGGGGCGACGGTCGGGGACGGCTCCTTGCTGGACAAGAAAAGTTCGGCGGCGGCCGGGACGGTTGCGCGATCGAACGGAGCGGCCGCCGGTAATCGGGGTCCGCGTCCGCCGGCGCAGCCGGTTCGGGGCATCTATGTGTCGTCGGACGCGGCCCGCAGCGGGCGAATGGAATCGCTGATCCGCCTTGTGCGCACCACGGAGCTGAACGCGATGGTCATCGACGTGAACGGGGCGATGATCATCCGGCCGGGGGCCGCGCGGGCACAGACGACAGCCGGCTTCCGCCGGCTCGTGAACCGGTTGAAGGGGGAGAACGTCTACCTGATCGCCCGCGTCGTCACGTTTAAAGACCCGAAGATGGTGCAAGCGGCTCCCGCTCTCGCGCTCCGCCGGAAAGACGGGAGCATCTGGCGGGACCCGAAAGGAGCGGCGTGGCTGGAACCGTTTCGGCGGGAGGCCTGGGCTTACCCGATCGCGCTGGCGGAGGAAGCGGCTCGCATCGGCTTCGACGAGGTTCAGTTCGATTATGTGCGTTTCCCGGAAAATCGGGACCGGGTGGATCGCGAAGTCGCTTTTCGCAACCCGGAACATTGGAGCCGGAACGAAGCGGTGGGACGATTCCTGCAGGAAGCCACCCGCCGCGTCCATCGGGCCGGAGCGGTCGTCTCGGCCGACGTGTTCGGTGTGGTCGCTTCGTCGCGCGCCGATGTCGGCATCGGGCAGTCGTGGCGGACGATTGCCTCGACGGTGGACGTGATCTCCCCAATGGTGTACCCCTCCCATTACGCCGCCGGAATGTGGGGCATCCGCCACCCCGACCTGATGCCCGGAGCGGTCGTAGCCCGCGCCCTTCAGGACGCCGGTCGGAACAACCGCCGGCTCCGCGCCCAAGGACTTCCCGCGGCTCAGGTCCGCCCGTGGCTGCAAAGCTTCACCGCGGTGTGGGTTCATCCGCACCAGAGGTACGGCACGGCCCAAATTCGCGAGCAGATCCGGGCGGCCCAGAAGGAAGGGCTGAACAGCTACTTGCTGTGGAACGCCTCGTGCCGATACCCGAATCCGTGAACGTGTGCGCCCGCGTTTTCACCCGCTTTTTCGCTATGGCGAAAGCGCCCCGGAGCCGGCTGGAAACGGCCGTTTTCCTTGCTTGACAGCCCCCAATGCCTCTGCTAAGATTGCCTATAATTAATCGGAGAACAACCGGCTCCATCACTAGACAAAGGGAGGAAACCACACGTGTGGCAAAACAAATTCGCCAAGGAAGGACTTACGTTTGACGACGTATTGCTCGTTCCTCGCAAGTCTTCGATTCTGCCCAGGGACGTCGATGTGTCGACAACGCTAAGCGATTCGGTGAAGCTGAACATTCCGCTGATCAGCGCGGGAATGGATACCGTCACGGAATCGGCCTTGGCGATCGCCATCGCACGCGAAGGCGGGATCGGCGTCATTCACAAGAACATGTCGGTGGCGCAGCAAGCGGAAGAAGTGGATCGGGTGAAACGGTCGGAGAGCGGCGTCATTACGAACCCGTTCTCGCTGACGCCGGAACATCATGTTTACGATGCCGAAGAACTGATGGGCAAGTACCGCATCTCCGGGGTGCCGATTGTGGACAAGGACGGCAAGCTGGTGGGCATCCTGACCAACCGCGACCTAAGGTTCGTGCACGATTATTCCATCAAGATCAAGGAAGTCATGACGCGGGACAATCTGGTCACGGCTCCGGTCGGCACGACGCTTCAGGAGGCGGAGGTCATCCTCCAGAAACATAAGATCGAGAAGCTGCCGCTGGTCGACGAAGCGAACACGCTCAAAGGTCTGATTACCATTAAAGATATCGAAAAGGCGATTCAGTTCCCGAACGCGGCCAAAGACAAGCACGGACGCCTCGTCGTCGGAGCGGCGGTCGGCGTCTCGAAGGATACGTTCGAGCGGAGCGAAGCGCTGGTGAACGCCGGCGTCGACCTTCTCGTCGTCGATTCGGCTCACGGCCATCACATCCATATCGTCGAGATGGTTCGCAAGCTGCGGGACAAGTACCCGGACCTGACCATCGTCGCCGGCAACGTGGCGACGGGGGAAGGAACGCGCGATCTGATCGAGGCCGGCGCATCGGTCGTCAAGGTCGGGATCGGCCCCGGCTCGATCTGCACCACGCGCATTATCGCCGGCATCGGCGTGCCGCAAATTACGGCGATCTACGATTGCGCGACGGTGGCGCGGGAATACAACGTGCCGATCATTGCCGACGGCGGCATCAAGTATTCGGGCGAGATTACGAAGGCGATCGCCGCCGGCGCGAACGCGGTCATGCTCGGCAGCCTGTTCGCCGGCACGGAGGAGAGCCCGGGCGAATCGGAAATTTATCAGGGACGCCGGTATAAATCGTATCGCGGCATGGGATCGATGGGAGCGATGAAGGAAGGCAGCAAGGACCGTTACTTCCAGGAGGACGATTCCAAGCTGGTGCCGGAAGGCATCGAAGGGCGGGTCCCTTACAAAGGTCCGATCAAGGACACGATCCATCAGCTGATCGGAGGATTGCGCTCCGGCATGGGCTACTGCGGAACGGCCACGATCGAAGAGCTGAAGAACGATACGACCTTCGTTCGCATCACGGGCGCAGGGCTGCGGGAGAGCCATCCGCACGACGTCCAGATTACGAAGGAAGCGCCGAATTACTCCCTGTAATGCCAAAACTTCGCAAGCCGCGGAGAGGGATCGCCCCCATCTGCGGTTTTTGTTGTTTGGGCCGGTATGTTACAATAACTATCGGAGTTTATGCCAATCGTTAATTAAAGGAGAGAACGCGTGTTGAATCGTGATGTTTCTGCCGTCCATGCCGTAGGGTCCTCTTCGAAACGATTCACCGCTATTTTCATAGCATTATGTCTTCTGATGCTTGCGTTCGGAGCCGGCGGCACGAATGCCGCCGCGACGACGAATGCGGCGTTGGATCTGGACGCCAAATCAGCGATTCTGGTCGATGCGGCCACCGGACAAGTCCTCTACGATTACAACGCGGACACGCCGCTTCCGCCGGCCAGCATGGCCAAGATGATGACCGAATACCTGGTGTTTAAAGCGATCAAGGAAGGCAAACTAAGCTGGGATCAGGAAATCACCGTCCAGGAGAACGCCTCCTTGCAGATCGGCAGCAGGGTGTTTCTGGCGAAAGGCGAGAAATATACGGTCGAGAACCTGTACAAGGCGATGGCGGTCGGCTCCGCGAACGATGCGACCGTGCAGCTGGCCGAGACGGTCGCCGGATCGGAAGAGGCGTTCGCCAAGCTGATGAACGAGACGGCGAAGCAATTCGGCATGAAGACGGCTCACTTCATCAACTCGACCGGCCTGGACCGCAAGGACATGCCGGAGAAATACCAGCCGACCTCCATCGAAGGAGAGACGGTGATGTCGGCCCGCGACGCCGCGATTTTGGCGGAACGCATCTTGAAGGATTACCCGGACTTTCTGAATTATTCCAAGATTCAATCGTTCCGGTTCCGCGAGCGCGACGATGAACCGGTCGTCAACTGGGACTGGATGCTGGAGTCGAACAAGAATGTGACGAACTTCAAGAAGTTCGCCTATCCCGGCGTCGACGGCTTGAAGACCGGTCACACCAGCAACGCCGGCAACTGCTTCACCGGCACGTCGCTGCAGAACGGGACCCGGCTCATCGCGGTCGTGATGGGCGTTCCGGGGGATACGTATGACGGCCAGCGTTTTCTGGAGACGGCCAAGCTGTTCGATTACGGCTTCAACAACTTCGAGAAGCGGACGATTGTCGAGGCCAAGGCGACCGTGCCGGGGTACGAGACGCTGAAGGTGAAGAAGGGCGCCCGCAAGAGCGTGCCGGTCGTCACCGCCACCGATCTGACGATCATGGCGCCGAAGGGTCAGGCGATCACGCCGACCGTCAAGGAAGTCAAGCCGGCATCCGACCCGCTCGCCGCTCCGATCAAACAGGGCGACACCGTGGGAACGGTCACGTACACTTACAAGGATCCGGCCACGCAGAAGGACGTGGACGTTACGCTCAATCTGGTCGCATCCGAAGATGTGGGCAAGGCCGGCTGGTTCAAGCTGCTGATGCGGGGCATCGGCGACTTCTTCTCCGGCCTGTTCAAGGGAATCCTCAACCTGTTCTAGCAGAAGGGCGTTGTCTATTGGCGGCGGTTCCTGTAAAATCAATGGTTAGAATGCTCAGGAGGCGTGTGAATGATGGAAACGGGTACTTCGAGAGTGAAACGCGGCATGGCCGAAATGCAAAAAGGCGGCGTCATTATGGATGTCATGAGCGCCGAGCAGGCGAAGATCGCCGAAGCGGCGGGCGCCACCGCCGTCATGGCGCTTGAGCGCGTGCCTTCCGATATCCGCGCGGCCGGGGGCGTCGCGCGCATGGCCGACCCGACGATCGTCGAAGAAGTGATGAAGGCGGTCAGCATCCCGGTCATGGCCAAGGCCCGGATCGGCCACTATGTCGAAGCGAAAGTGCTCGAGGCGCTCGGCGTCGATTATATCGACGAGAGTGAAGTGCTGACCCCGGCTGATGAAGTGTTCCATATCAGCAAGAGCGAGTTCACGGTTCCGTTCGTCTGCGGCGCCAAAGATCTCGGCGAGGCGCTGCGCCGCATCCAGGAGGGCGCTTCGATGCTGCGCACCAAGGGCGAGCCGGGAACGGGCAACATCGTGGAAGCGGTGCGGCATATGCGCCTCATCATGGGGCAAATCCGCCACGTGCAAAGCTTGTCGAAGGATGAGCTGTACCATGAGGCGAAGACGCTCGGCGTTCCGTACGAGCTGCTGCTCGGCGTGCACGAGACGGGCCGTCTGCCGGTCGTCAACTTTGCCGCCGGCGGCGTGGCCACCCCGTCCGACGCCGCGCTGATGATGCACCTGGGCGCGGACGGCGTCTTCGTCGGATCGGGCATCTTCAAGTCCGATAATCCGGAGAAGTTCGCCCGCGCCATCGTCGAGGCGACGACCCATTACGACGACTACGACCTGATCGCCCGGGTCTCCAAAAACTTGGGAACGCCGATGAAGGGGATCGACATCTCCAAGCTGGATCGTTCCGAACGGATGCAAGACCGCGGCCTGTAAGCCGGCATGAGCCGGTAAAGCGGCGGCAGGCGGCAATTCGAACCCGACCGGGCGGCTTCGCGGCGGCGGCTACTCGCCAAAGCGATGCCGCCCCGGTTGGTTTTCCACGAGCGGCAGCGAAGGACGGAAGGAAGGGAACGTTGAATGAACATCGGAGTATTGGCCTTGCAAGGGGCGGTTGCGGAGCATATCCGCAGCATCGGCATGGCGGGCGGAACGGGCGTCGCCGTCAAGCGCACGGAGCAGCTGGCCGGGGTGGACGGATTGATCATCCCCGGCGGTGAGAGCACGACGATCGGCAAGCTGATGCGCAAGTACGGCTTCATCGAAGCCGTTCGCGACTTCGCGGCCGCCGGCAAGCCGGTGTTCGGCACGTGCGCGGGCTTGATCGTGCTGGCCGAACGGCTGGAAGGCGGAGAGGAGCCGCACCTTAAGCTCATGAACATGACCGTGGCTCGCAACGCGTTCGGCCGGCAGCGCGAGAGCTTCGAGACGGATCTTGACGTCAAGGGCATCGATACGCCGCTGCGCGCCGTCTTCATCCGCGCCCCGCTCATCCGGGAAGTCGGCGGCAACGTCGACGTGCTGGCGGAGTACAAGGGGGAGATCGTGACCGCTCGCCAAGGGCATCTGCTGGCGTCGTCCTTCCATCCGGAGCTGACGGACGATTACCGGCTGCACGAATATTTTCTGAACATGGCCAAGGAAGCGGCCGGAGCCGGACAGGGCCGCTGACTTGGGGCTGCGGCCGGCAGGCGGCCGAATGCGAACGGGAATCCATCGCCCGAGAACGGGAAAGGGGCTTTAAGCACTATGTTGGATGTAAGGTGGCTGCGGAACGATTACGAGAAGGTTGCCCAGGCGCTGCGCAACCGCGGCGCTTCGCTGGAGCTGATCGCCGGCTTCCCGGAGTTGGACAGCGGCCGCAGGGAGCGGCTCGCCGAGAGCGAAGCGCTCAAAAATCGGCGCAACGTGGTGTCGCAGGAAGTGGCCAAGCTGAAGAAGAGCGGCGGCAACGCAGACGAGCTGATCGCCGAGATGCGCGGCGTCAACGACCGGATCAAGCAGCTCGACGACGAAGTGCGCGAGCTGGAAGAGCGGATCGCGGAGTTGATGCTGGCGATACCGAACATTCCGCACGAGAGCGTGCCGGTCGGCGCCTCGGAAGCCGACAACGTCGAGATCCGCCGCCGCGGCGAGCCGCCGAGCTTCGGTTTCGAGCCGAAGGCGCACTACGATCTGGCGGACGAGCTGGGCATTCTCGACTTCGAAGACGCGGCCAAGGTGACCGGTTCGCGGTTCGTCTTCTACCGGGGACTGGGAGCCCGCCTGGAGAGGGCGCTTCTCAACTTCATGATGGATCTCCATGCCGACCAACACGGTTATGAAGAGCTGCTTCCCCCTTACCTCGTCAACCGGGACAGCCTCATCGGAACGGGGCAGCTTCCCAAGTTTGAAGAAGATCTGTTCAAGGTGGAAGGCAGCGATTATTATTTGATTCCGACGGCAGAAGTGCCGGTCACGAACTTGCGCCGCGGCGACATTCTGTCGGCCGAGGAGCTGCCCGGCAAGTACGTGGCGTTCAGCGCCTGCTTCCGCTCGGAAGCGGGGGCGGCCGGGAGAGACACCCGCGGGCTCATTCGCCAGCACCAGTTCAACAAGGTCGAGCTGGTATGGCTGTCGGCTCCGGAGACGTCTTACGAAGCGCTGGAGACGCTGACCGGCCATGCGGAGAAGGTGCTGCAGCTATTGGGCTTGCCCTACCGCGTGCTGACGTTGTGCACGGGGGACATGGGCTTCGGGTCGGCGAAGACGTACGACCTGGAAGTGTGGCTGCCGAGCCAGAACATGTATCGCGAAATCTCCTCCTGCACCAACTTCGAGGACTTCCAGGCCCGCCGGGCCGGCATCCGCTTCCGCAGGGAGGCGGGGGCCAAGCCGGAGTTCGTCCATACGTTGAACGGCTCAGGGCTGGCGATCGGGCGGACGGTCGCCGCCATTCTCGAGAACTTCCAGCAAGCCGACGGAACGGTCGTCATTCCCGAGGCGCTCCGCCCGTACATGGGCGGCATCGACCGAATCGCGCCGCGCAGGGGTTGATCCCGCTGTCGCGCCTGTGATATGATAACGGGGCAGTCGGCCCGTTCCGGAAGACGGACGCCGGCCGAACTGGCCCGATTCATCCGGAGAGATACCGAAGCGGTCATAACGGGGCGGTCTTGAAAACCGTTAGGGCGCAAGCCCACGTGGGTTCGAATCCCACTCTCTCCGCCATACGACCGAAACGTTGCCGGCCTTAAGGACAAGGCCGGTTTGTTGCGTTTTCGAGCATCCCCTGCATTTTTCCATACCGCCTCCTCCTCGCAACATGAACAATCTCATGTCCGAAAGGTGAATTTCTGTACTGATGCCAAGGGCGTCTCCTCTCGTAAAATGTAGACATCCACGATAAACGGGAGTGAGCGGAATGAACGTTCTGGAAATACGCAACCTGACGAAGAAATTCGGCGATTTCGTCGCCGTCGACAACATGAGCCTGAACGTAAGGGAAGGCGAGATCTTCGGCTTCCTCGGCGCGAACGGGGCCGGCAAGAGCACGACGATCAACATGATCGCCTCGCTGCTGCGGAGCACGAAGGGGGAGATCGACTTGCTCGGCAAGAATATCGCCAAGAACGTCAAATTCGCCAAGATGAACATCGGGATCGTGCCGCAGGATTTGGCCATCTACGACAATATGACCGCTTATGAGAACGTCAGCTTCTTCGCCGGGCTTTACGGCCTGAGAGGAACGCTGCTGAAGGAACGAACGCTCGAGGCGCTCGACTTCGTCGGCCTCGGCGACAAGCTGAAGAGCTACCCGAAGAACTTCTCGGGCGGGATGAAGCGCCGCCTCAACATCGCCTGCGCCATCGCCCATCGGCCGAAGCTGATCATCATGGACGAACCGACGGTCGGCATCGATCCGCAATCGCGCAACTATATCCTGCAATCGGTCAAACAGCTGAACCAGATGGGCAGCACGATCATCTACACGAGCCATTACATGGAGGAAGTCGAAGAGATCTGCACGCGGATCGCCATCGTCGATCACGGGAAGATCATCGCCGAAGGGACGAAGGAGCAGCTCAAGACGATCATCACCGATACGAAGGAGACGTGGATCGGCGTCAAGACCGACGGAGCGCTGGCGCTCGAGCCGCTCAAGCAGATTCAAGGCGTGACCGCGGTTCGCCTGGAAGACAACGTGATCGTCATTCATTCCAGAGCCGAAGTCAACAACCTCAATCGGATCATTCAGCAGTTGATCGCGGCCCAAGCGGAAATTCGCTTCGTGGAAGAGAAGGCGCCGAACCTGGAGACGGTGTTCCTGACGTTGACCGGCCGGAACTTGCGGGACTAAAGGAGGGAAGACAGATGAACGTTATCCGTATTGCGTGGAAGGAGCTTCTCGTCAACTTTCGCGATATGCGCACCTTCGTCTTTATGCTCGCGTTCCCGATCGTGCTGATGCTCATCCTCGGGACGGCGCTGACGAACGCTTTTCAGAGCGGGGCGACGGTGGGGGAGATGAGTCTGCTGTATCGGAATACGGCCTCCAGTCCGCAGCTGACCGAGGCCTGGAATGAATTCACGGCGGCCATCGGCCGGGAAGGCGTCAAGACCGTGGCCGCCGCTGCCGGAGAGGACGGCCGGGCGGACGTCCGGGACAACCGGTACAGCGCCTACGCCGAAGTGAGCGACGACGGCATCCGCTTCTACGGGAGCACCCGCGATTCGATCGAGAGCAGCATCATCCAGGGCATGCTCGGCGCCTTCGCCGACCGCTACAACCTCGCGGCAGCCGCGCTGAAGGAAGATCCGGCCGCCGTACCGGCCATCCTGGCAAGCGCGGACGCGGACAGCGGCAGCTTCGTGAGCGAGTCGTCGCTGACGCCGGATCGCCAGCCGGGCTCCATGGGCTACTACGCCATCGCCATGACCACCATGATCGCCTTCTACTCCTGCATGTCGGCGAGCAACCTGATCCGCGGCGAACGGACGCGCAAGACGATCGTCCGGCTGTCGGCGGCCCCGGTCGGCAAGGGAGCGATCTTCGCCGGCAAGGTGATCGGGTGCACGATCGTCAACTTCCTGTGTGTGGCGGCGGTCGTGCTGTTCAGCAAGCTCGCCTTCGGCGCCGATTGGGGAACGCACTATCCGCTGTTGCTTCTCGTGCTGCTGTCCGAAGTGCTGCTGGCGGTCAGCGTCGGTCTCGGCGTAAGCTACTTGTTCAAAGGCGATTCTGCCCGCTCGGTCATCATGATCTTCACCCAAATCGCGTCTTTCGTCGGCGGAGCCTACTTCCCGATCGAAGATGTCGGCTTCTTCAGCGGCATCTCCAATATCTCTCCGATGCGCTGGGCCAACGAGGCGCTGACAAAGATGATTTACGCCGACAACTTGCAGGCGGCGTGGCCCGCGCTTGGGTTGAATGTCGGCATCGCCGCGGTGTTTCTGATCGCCGCGATCCTATTCATGCGCAGACAGGAGGCGCTCTAAAGATGCAAGATTTCTTCTGGCTCGTCCGCAAAACGTTGAAGAACACGTTCAGACGCAAGGGAAGCTGGCTCGTCTACATCGGGCTGCCGATCGCCGGAGTGCTGCTCTCCATGCTGCTGTACGGGAATTCGAACGGCGGCCCGTTGCGCATCGGCATCGTCAACGAAGACGGCGCCGAGCCGATTGCGCAGGATACGATTCAGTTCGTCGGAAGCCTGAATCAGGTGAAGCTGACGACGCTGACCGACATGGCGGAGATGAACGAACAGATTGCCTCCGGCAAGCTCGACAGCGGTATCGTCCTGCCGGCCGGCTTCACGGTCAGCGTCCGCGGCGGCCATCCCGAGCCGGTGCGCATCGTCTCGGTCAAGGGGGCGCAAGCGACGGCCTACGTCAAGTCGCTGCTGGACCGATACGTCGGCAACATCGCCTCCATCGGCCGGGCCACGCAAGGGGATGCGCAAGCGTTCGATCGGATTTACGCCGCCTACAGCAAGCGCTCCTTCACCTTTGAGGCCCAAACGCTCGAAGACACGTCCAACCGCAAGGACATGACGTATCAGTCGATCGGCTTCCTGATCTCGCTCATGATGTTTTCGGCGGGCGGCTTGACGGACATCATCCTGAAGGAAAAGGAAAACCGGACCTTCCTGCGGCTTCTGTCTTCGCCGGTTTCGTCGCGCACGTACGTCCTGTCCAACGTTGCCGTCAACTTCCTCGTCCTGTTCGTGCAAATCGTGGTCGCTCTCATCTTCATGAAGTACGTCTTCGCCATCGATTCCGGCGTGCCGGTCGGCGAGCTGGCCGCGGTGCTGCTCCTGTTCGCGCTGACGGCGATCAGCCTGTCGCTGCTGATCGTGTCTCTGGCCAAGAACAGCAACGGGGCCGGCGCGCTGCAAAACCTGATCATCACGCCGTCCTGCCTGCTCGCCGGCTGCTACTTCCCGGTGTCGATCATGCCGGACACGGTGCGCAAGATCGCCAACTTCATGCCTCAGCACTGGCTGCTGGACGCGATCGACCAGTTGCAGAACGGGAAGGCGCTCGGCAGCCTGGGCCTGGAGCTGGGCATTCTGCTCGCCTTCGCCGCGGCGTTCTCGATCATGGCGATCTTCCGCTTCAGCCGCAACCGCGACGTCCGCCAGTTCGTCTGACGGGTCCCAAGCGCCATTTTCCTCCGTATAAGATCCGCTTGCCGGGCCACTCTATAACAAGCGGAGGTGGCTTTCGATGGCCAAACAAGACGAACTAAGCATTCCGCAGCGGGAACTGGCGGAAGCCTGGCGACGGACGTTGCCGGAGCGTCTTCATGAAGGCGACCGGGCGGAAGTGTTCGAGGACGAGAAACATGCGGACACGCTGCTCGTTCACATCCGCACGGCGGGCCGGCAGATGCTCGAGTTTGATTTCACGGTCAAGTATGTGGACAGCCGGGAAATCGACATTCAGCTGACGGACGTGGAGCGGGACGGCCAGACGGTCGACGAACGGTCCGACATGCTGCAGGAGCTCATCGCCGACTACCGGCGCCATCTGCACGAGTGCGCGCAGGCGCTTCATCATGTAACCCACGCATAGCAAAGGGGGCTGCCGAAGAAGATGGCGGACAAAAACGGCATGGCGGACAAAAACTTGCGCAACGTCGCGAAAGAGCTGGCGGAAAATCCGGCGAACGCCCACCAGGCTCAGCAGTGGCGGCAGGATGCGAACGACCGCCGTCATCAAGACGCGCTCAATCACGACAAGACCGGGGATCAGGCGAATCCCAAGTCGGTCTGAGGAGGAGGCTCCAGCCGAAATGAGCAAACCGAGAACCGAGCCGGTCGGCGCCGGCGAACCCGGGGCCGAACGCCGCCGCGACGCTCGCGGCGGGAGCGAGCATGGCCCGAACGAACCGCTGTCCGGTTCGAAAAAAGTCAAAAACCGCAATCACTCCCGGCACAACAACGGCGAAGGATAACGCATGTTAGGTTTCACCGCACTATGGAGAACCGGCCCATCGCGCAAGGTCGCGCGTCGGCCGGTTTTGTCGTTTGCCGTCCTTGATGTCCCTCTGACGCGGTCGGCATAACGGGGATTGCCGGCGGAAGGTCTGCGTCAGCCAAATTTACTTTGAATGGATAAATGTAAGCGCATCATTTTACCGACCGGTGTTATCATGATATAATGAAAATATCATCAATATTAGGAGGTGCCTATGACCAATCCCGTACCCGTATCGTCCGCTGCACCGAAAAAAACGCAGCACGTCAAGCTAACGCCGCTCGATATCGCCCGCCGCATCGTCTTCATCGTTTTCGGAGCCGCTCTCGCCGGGGTCGCGCTGGAAGTGTTCCTGATCCCCAACGATATTATCGACGGCGGCATCACGGGCCTATCGATCATGGGAGCCCACCTGACTCACCTCCCGCTCGGCGTTTTCCTCGTCGTTCTTAACCTTCCGTTCCTCATTGCCGGTTACAAGTCGATCGGCAAGACATTCGCTCTCTCCACCTTGCTCGGGGTTGTCTCGCTGTCCGTCACCACTTCGCTGCTTCACCACGTCGAGCCGTTCACCGACGAGACGCTGCTGGCCACCGTCTTCGGCGGCATTCTGCTCGGCATCGGCGTCGGCCTGGTCATTCGTTCCGGCGGCACGACGGACGGCACGGAAGTCGTGGCGATCATGGTCAGCAAGAAGACGCCGTTCTCGGTCGGCCAGATGGTCATGTTCATCAACCTGTTCATCCTGGGCAGCGCCGGCTTGATATACGGCTGGGACAACGCGATGTTTTCCCTGATGACGTATTTCATCGCCTTCAAGGTGATCGACCTGACGATCGAAGGCTTCGACGAGTCGAAGTCAATCTGGATCATCAGCGACAACTACCGCGAGATCGGCGAAGCGATCGTCAGCCGTCTCGGCCGGGGCGTGACGTATTTGAACGGGGAAGGCGGCTATTCCGGCGATTCCAAGCAGGTCATCTTCACCGTCGTTACCCGGATGGAAGAGGCGAAGCTCAAGTCGATCGTCACCGAGATGGACCAGAACGCCTTCCTGGCCGTGGGCAACATCCACGATGTCCGGGGCGGAAGGTTCAAGAAGAAAGACATTCATTAGAGGAAAATCTCTTCCCGATCCAGGCCCGTTGGGATAAAATGTTTTTTGCAACCCAACATTGACCTGGGGGGAAGTTTCGTTTGTTCAAGAGGAAAAGTTTTGCCGCACTGATCGGACTCATGGTGTCGCTCATGCTCGTGGTGTCGGGCTGCAGCTCTTCCGAATCCGCGCAGGAGTCGCTGCAGAAGGCGTTCACGAAGTCCGCCGACATTCGTTCCTACGAGCTGAGCGGAAGCGTGAAGCTCCAAGATCTGAACCTGCCGCCAGAAGTGCTGCAGGAAGAAGGGGCCGCCGGCGCGCTCGGGCTGCTGAAGAATACCGAGCTGAGCTGGACGGGCGCCTATCGGGCCGATCCGATGCTGATGGAGCTGTCGCTCAAGATCGCTACCGGCGGCGACCTGGCGATGTCCTTCCAAATTCCCATCGTCATGAATTCCGAGAAGATGTGGATCAAGATTCCGAATATTCCGATGCTCGGACTGCCGGAAGACTTGGTCGGCAAGTTTGTCGAGCTCGATTTGAAAAAGCTGGCCGAACAACAAGGGACCGAGTGGCTCGCCCCAAGCCCTGATCCGGATACCGCGGTGAAGCTCTTAAACGACATCTACGGTATCGTGTTCAAGCATATCGACGAGAAGCAAATCTTGTCCGAGCCGAAGCCGGAAGACGTCGGCATTCCGAAGGACATGGCGAAGCGCGTCGTTCAGCTGCATGTGACGAAGGAGCAGATCGAACCGTTCCTGAATACGCTCGTCAAGGATATTGCGCCGGAAGTGATCGAGCTGTTGTCCCAGCATGAAGAGTACCGGCAGATGCTGCAACTGGAGCCGAAAGATCTGGACGAGGCGAAGCGGCAGCTGTCCGAAACGAAGGACCAGGACATCAAAGACGCCATGACCGAATTCAACAAGTCGGTGAAGGACCTCGAGGTGACGGCGAACGTCGGCATCGACAAAGACGGCTACGCCAGCTACGACGATTTGACCGTCAAAGTGGGCATCGAAGACGACGGCCAATCCGGCAGCGGCGCGATCAAGATCGTTTCCGGGATGAGCAACATCAACGGCAGCGTCCATTTCGAGAACGGCGAGCCGAAGGCCGATCAGATCATCCCCATGGATGAACTTCAGAGCAAGCTCGGCGGCCTCGGAGAAGGCTCGCTGGACGGGCGGACGGACGATTTCTCCGATTCCGGAATGTAAGGAGCCAAACCGCGGGAGCAACGGCCCTTGGGCTGCGGGCAACCGCGGTTTGCCATTTTTCCGGATGAGGGGCTGATCGGGGAGGAGTTGAAGGGAGCGTGTGGAATAAGGAAGCGACAGTGATCATGAAGGAGGCCAGGACATGAAACGGTTGGAGAGACTGACTCCGCTGCTCAAGCGGTTCATGGAACAGGGAGGGCCGGCCGGCTGCGCCTGCACGGTCATGCGGCGCGGAGAAGTGGTGTATCGCGAAAACTTCGGTTATGCGAATATCGAGAAGAACATTCCGATCGGCCCGGACACGTTGTACCGCATTTACTCGATGACGAAGGTGATCACCTGCACGGCGGCGCTGATGCTTTACGAGCGGGGCCTCTACCAGCTGAACGACCCGCTGGACGAATATTTGCCCGAATTCAAAAATCCGCAGGTGTACCGTCAGGACGGAAGCGGTTCGCTGACCGTCTCCCCGGCGGCGTCGCCGATTCGCATCAAGGATCTGTTCACGATGACTTCCGGACTGACGTACGACGGCGACGGGTCCGAGACCGAGCGGAAGACGGCGCTTATCTATCGGAACGCGCCGGCGACGATGAACGTGAGGGAATTATCGAAGGCGCTGGCCGAAGTGCCGCTTGCGTTCGATCCCGGAACCCGGTGGCGGTACGGCCTGAGCCACGATATTTTGGGGGCGCTCGTGGAAGTGCTGTCCGGACAATCGTTCGGGGAGTTTCTGAAGAAGGAAATTTTCGAGCCGCTCGGCATGAAGGACACGGCGTTCCGCATTCGGGAAGACGAGCGCGACCGGCTGAGCGTCCTGTACGATTGCGCGGCAGACGGAACGCTGACGCCGAACACCCGCCTGGACGCCCAGTTCCAGCCGGATTGCCGGTTCGAGAGCGGCGGAGGCGGCTTGATCTCGACGATGGACGACTATGTCCGGTTCGCGCAGGCGCTCGTTCAGGGAGGAGAGCTGAACGGAGTCCGGCTTCTCAGCCCCAAGACGGTTCAGCTCATGAGCACGAACCACCTGACGCCGCAGCAGTTGAACGACTTCAGCTGGGACCACTTGAGCGGGTATGGCTACGGGCTCGGCGTTCGGGTCATGATCGACCCGGCGGCCGGCGGAATCAACGGCACGATCGGCGAATACGGCTGGGCGGGCATGGCCGGATCGTGGCTCCTGATCGACCCGCGCGAACAGCTGACCGTGGTCTACATGCAACAGATGCTGCCGAGCCGGGAAGCGTTCATCGCCAACCGGATTCGCAACGTCGTGTACGGAGCGCTGGAATAACGTCAGCACCCCCGGAAACGAACCCCGGCGCATGGATGGCGGGCGGCAATGGCCCTGATCCATGCGCCTCTCGTGCGTTTACCGGTAACTTTTCACCTCCAGGAAGTCAAGCCTTCTGAACTCATAGCCTTGTCTTCGGCATTCGTCGATGATCCGCCCCAACGCCTGGGCATTGTCCCGCGACACGGCGTGCAGCAAGATGACCGCCCCGGGATGCAGCTGGTTCAAGACGCTCTCATAAGCGTAGTTCGGTCCCCTCTGCCGGTTCGTCTCCCAATCCCGGTAAGCGATCGACCAGAAGACGTTCGTATAGCCAAGCTCCCGGCAAACGGCCAGCATCCGGTCGCTGAAGACGCCGCGCGGCGGGCGAACGAACTTCATCGGGGGCTGGTTGGTGATCCGGGCGACTTCCCGGCTCACCTTGTCCAACTCCTCCTTGATTTGCGAAGCCGAAGCTTGCGACAGATCCGGGTGGCTCCACGAATGGTTGCCGATCAGATGGCCTTCGGTCGTCATTCGTCTCAGCAATTCCGGCTGCGTCTTCACGAAGTGGCCGGTTACGAAGAAAGCGGCCGGCACTTTCTTGTCCCGCAAGACGTCGAGGATTTGGCCGGTGTAGCCGTTCTCGTATCCGTTGTCGAAGGTCAAATACAGCTCTTTTTTGCTCGTGTCCCCGAGGAAAATGGCCTGGTGCTTCTTCAGAATCGGCATAAAGCCTTCTTCGGCGATGGAGGGAAGCTGGCCTCCCCTGCTCTTCTTGAAGCCGAAGTGATAAGGCGCGTCGCTGCCCGCCGCCGCCGGCGCCGCTTGGCCAAGCCAGACGGCGAGCGACATTGCGATGAGCATGGCGAACCATTTTCTTCTCATTCCTTTGCACCTCCGGGCGTCCTATCGAATACTTTTTGTCTCCATTCGCCCGGCTATGCATCGTTTTGGGGGAAAGCGCGCCAATGAAACGTTTCGCCGCACGGCAGCGTCTGTGAAGGGGAGGAGGGAGAAGGCCAACATGAGATTAAGGAGCTTTCTATTGTTGATGGTTGTTATTCCTTTTCTGATCATGGGGTCCGGATGCGCCAGTAAATCGGACTCCGAGCCTGGATCCGAACATCTACATCCGGCGAAATTCAAAAAGCGATGATCCGATTAGCTGACCAGACGGTAACCCGAGAACTGGCCGATCGAAACGATATCGAGAAACTGGTGGAATATGTAAGCCCGGCACAACCCTATACCGGCCCCATGACAGCAGAGTTGCAAAGAGTGATTGATCTGGTGAAGAGCGACGGAACGGTGATCGAGTTAAAAATTGGCGGCGGCGGGCATTATTTTTCTGACGATACGGCAGTTATAAGATCAACGAGACGGATATTCCTTTTATGAAATGGATTCAAGAAGCGGAAGATCGATAGGCGATGGATCGGTCGTTCGATGCGATCCGGCGAAGCAAGGGGGCGGTCGCCGCCGGCCAAGATGAACCCGGACAGCCCCCGAATCCCCCTTCCTCCTGAGCGCGCCTAGCGGCCTCCCTCGCGGAAGGAGCGCCGCCTGCTATGCCTTCTTCCGAACCGGCACCCATACTTCGACTTCGGCGTCGGCCGGATTTCCGTTCAACAAAATCTCGGCAATCGGGTGCCCGCTGTATTCGTACTCGTTATCTTCCGTGAGAACTTCATGAAACGCCAGATTTTCCAGCTTGTCGAACGCCAGGCGGGACAGTCCGCCTTGCCCTGACAGAACCAGATATTCGCCTTCCGGGAACCGAACTTCTTCCGCTCCCTCCACGGCCGGTTGCGATGTCTTCACTCCCGCAAAGTAGTAAGTGCCGCTTCCGTCGTTTGCCACGGCCGCATAACCGAGCTTGCTTTCGGAAATGGGCTGAAGCAGCGCCATCTTCCCGCTTTGCAGGACACCTTTGAAAAATTCGGTTTTTTGACCGGAGAACGATTCGGAATGAATGTTTGCCGAACCGTCCAGTTTGGTTTTGAAGCCGACGATGCGAAATGCTTCTTTTCGTTCCACGCGGAAATCGCTCATTTGCCATTCCTCCTGCTTCGTATCGGGTTCAAAGACACTTTATCATGGTAACTATGACACAAACGTGTCATAATCATGCGTGAGGTGGAAATTTTCTATGAAGATGGAACGTCTCATCGCAATCATCATGCTGCTGATGGAACGGGAAACGGTGCCGACCAGCGAACTGGCCGAACGGTTGGAAGTCAGCAGAAGAACCATATTCCGGGATATCGACTCTTTGAGCATGGCGGGACTGCCTGTTGTCGTCACCAGAGGACCGGCCGGCGGCGTCAGCTTGATGAAATCCTACAAAGTGGACAAGAAATTATTTACTCCCAAAGATATTCAAAGCCTGATCACAAGTTTGCGAAGTTACCACCAGTTGCTGGAAAACAAAGAAATCGCCAGTACGCTGACCAAATTGCAAAGTTTGACGGAGGGGAACGAGTCCTTACGGCAACCGCTTCATTATGAATATGTGTCGGTGGATTTGGAACCGAATCCGGGGAATCGCTCCTTGCGCAAGCTGCTGGGCATGATTGAGACCGCCTTGAATGACAAAAGGTTCTTGCTGTTTCATTATACGGATAAAAACGGCAAGGATACGTTCCGCAAGGCGGAGCCTTATCAGGTGGTGTTCAAGGAGAGCAGTTGGTACTTGCAGGCCTTCTGCGTGGACAGGAACGATTACCGGGTATTCAAGCTGGCCCGAATGAATGAAGTGCAGCTCTCGGAAGAATCGTTCTCCCCCCGGAATTTCGTCCCCTTGCCCATGGACGGTTCGGATTGGATGACGGAGGAACGGGTGCCGGTCCTCATCCGGATCGACAAATCCATCAAGGATAAAGTGGTCGAGCGGTTTGGAGCGGAACATATCGTGGCCCGGGATGGGGACGGCTATCTGGCGAAATATCCGATTGCCGACAACGAAGAGGGGTATCAGGTGCTCCTCCGGTTTGGCGCGAAGTGTCAAATCATCGAACCCGCCGCCGTTCGGCAAAAATTCGTCCATTATTTGAGCAAAATTTTAGCGCTATACAAGGAGGGACAGGTTCCGCCGAACGAAAGACAAGCGCCTTGACCGGCAAAAGGCCGCGCCTCGGCCGGTTCGGCCATAACAAAAAACCGCAGCCCTAAAGGCTGCGGATCGTGGATGAAATGGTCGAGACGACAGGATTTGAACCTGCGACCTCTTGCTCCCGAAGCAAGCGCTCTACCAAGCTGAGCCACGTCTCGATGTTCCGATCTGTACATTCGCCTAACAGCGAACGAGTTATAGTATAGCATACGCTTGGCGAAAAGGAAAGAGGTCCTGCCTCATTTTTTTGAGGAAATGTTCGGGGCGGCCGCTCGGTCGGAACGGACAGGCATGCGGCGGGCAGGGCGTGGAAATTCCGGCTGCCGTCGGATATGATGAAGGCATGTCGCGAATCGTGAACAGCGGGAAGGGAGAGCGGATGCATGAAGCGGTTTACCGTTTGGGAGGCGAACGAGCTGCTGCCTCAGTTGAAGGAGGATTTGCGCAAGCTGCAGGCGCTGATCGACGAGTATGAAGAACGAATGATCGAACTGCAACGGCGGAAAAGTGCGCCGGCGCTCTCCCGGGCCGCCGGCCGGGATGCCGACCCCTTCTTCGAGGAAGAGGGGCGGCTCGATTTTATGCGGATGGAGATGCGGCTGCTGGCCGAGAACTTTCGGCGGAAGGGCGTGCTGCTGAAGATGGTCAATCCGGGATTGATCGATTTTCCCGCGATCATCAACGGCGAAGAGGCGCTCATCTGCTGGAAGGAAGGCGAGGAGCGGGCTTCCCATTACCACGGCTGGCACGACGGCTTCCGGGGCCGCAAGCCGCTGCCGGAAGAGTAGAAGCTCGGCCGTTGGCGATCTGCCGTCCGTTCCGGTTCCTCTCGCGGCCGGTCGTTACGAAAGTCTCTCTTTTTCTTCCGATCTTGGGAAGTATGAGACCGCCCCCGATTGTGCACGCTGTTAGTAGAAATCTCGCAAACAGGAGAAACCGATATGCTAGAGACGTATGTTCGGTTCGCCGAGGAAGTCGTCCGGGCCGATCCCGTCTTCCTGATCGGCAGCGGACTTTCCGCGGGGGCGGGAATTTCCTCGATGGGGCGTCTGGCCGCCTATCTGGTTCGCCATGTCCGCACGGATGCGTTCCCGGAGGCGGACGCGGCGGAATGGGAGCGCGTGAAGCGGCGGCTGACGGCCGGCAACATGGGGCTGGAGGAAGCGTTGCAGCGTTCGGAGCACGCCTGGAGCGATACGGCGGCGCAGGAGATCGTGCGGCGGACGTGGTGCCGCATCGCCCGGGACGAGCAGAAGCTGCTGCCGGACCTCTCGAACGGAGGCGATCCGACGGGCTTCGTCCGTTACTTCCGCGCGCTCGGGCATGCGCATCGCGCGGCGGTGCACATCGTCACGACCAACTACGACCATCTGGCGGAATGGTCGGCGTCGTCGGCCGGATGGGGCGTGTGGGACGGCTTCGGCGAAGGGGCGATCGGCCTTCCGCTGTCCGCCGCCGAGCTGGACGAGCGGGTGAGAAGGGCGGCGCGCGCGGGCAAGCGAACGGTCACGACGTTCGTTCCCTATGTCCGGGTGTACAAGCCGCACGGATCGCTCAGCTGGTTCAGACGTCCGGACGGCGTGATCGTCAAGATGCCGGGCGTCGGCGCTCCCTTGCTGCCGAAACTGGCGCAGGCGGGAATCTCGCCCGCCATCGTCACGCCGGGAACGGGCAAATATTTGGAGACTCACCGCTCTCCTTACAACGGGGCGTTCGCCGACATGCGCTCGGCGCTCGAGCAGGCGCGCGCCCTCGTCGTCGTCGGCTTCGGCTTCAACGACCTGCACCTCGAGGGCAGCTTCGAATCGGTATGGCGGGACGAGTCGGTGCCCAAGTTGATTCTGGCCAGAAGCTTGTCGGATCGCGCCAAGGCGTTGATTGGCGAACGGCGGCTGCGCCATTTCGCCGCCGTGGAGAAGGAAGGGGCCGGCAGCCGGATCATCAGCGACCTGTGGGCGCCGGCGACCGCGCCCGCGTCCGGGCTGTGGACGTTCAAGGCGTTGCTCGATGCGGTCTGGGGGGTGGAGGCGGATGCCGGAACGTACGGACTTGTTTAAGATTCGCCCGGATCGGCGAATCGGACTGGTGCGCAAGGTCGACAGCTACCGGGTTCACGTGTCGGCGACAGACGAGCGGCGGCTTCGGAGGGCGAACGTCGGCGGCTACGTCGTCTTGCACACCTCCGACGCGAACGCCCGGCTGATCGGGACGATCTCCCGCGTCGTGCGGTTTGAGTTCGAGCCGGGGGCGCGGGACGAGGACGTTCGGCCGGGAACGGTTCTGAACGAGGTGACGATCGAGGCGATCGGCACGCTCCGGGGACCCGGAGCGGGGCGCGAGCGGGCCGTCTTCACCCGCGCGGTCGAGTCGCTGCCGGAGATCGGCGCGCCGTGCTTCCTGCTGCTCGGGGAAGATCTCGCCTCCTTTGCGGCCATGGTGGCGAAAGGGACAGAGGGAACCCGGGCTCCGTTGACGCTCGGGACGTATGCTCTGGCGGCGGGCGCGGAAGCGAGGGCGCTGCTGGACGGCAACGCGTTCTTCCGCCGGCATGCGATGATGGTCGGGTCGACCGGCTCGGGAAAATCGTGGGCGGTCGCCGCCTTGCTGGAGCAGGTTGCCGATTTGGACAACGCCAACGCGCTCGTGCTCGATCTGCACGGAGAATACGCGCCGCTGGCGCGGCATCCCCGCGTCGCCGGATACCGGATGGCGGGCCCGGCCGACCTCGAGCGTCCCGCCGCGGACGCGATCTTCCTGCCGTATTGGCTGCTCGGCTACGAGGACATGTTGGCGCTTCTATTGGACCGCAGCGACGAGAACGCGCCCAACCAGGCGATGGCGTTCAGCCAGGCGGTCGTCCGCGCCAAGCGGACCGCGCTGGCGGCGGCCGGATGGGCCGGGGAGCTGGACACGTTCACCGTGGACAGCCCCGTGCCGTATCGGCTGGACGATGTCGCAAGCGAGATCGCCGAGCTGAACGAGCAGAAGGTGCCGGGGCGGAACGGGCCGGTCAACGGTCCGTTCTACGGCCGGTTCAGCCGGTTCCTGACGCGTCTGGCCGCGAAACGAAGCGACCGAAGGCTCGGCTTCCTGTTTACGCAGCGGGAGGAGCATCTGGCGCCGGGCTACTTGAACGAGCTGGCCGAGAAGCTGATGAAGGCCGGTTCGGCGGAACACAAGGGGGTCAAAATTCTCGATCTGAGCGAAGTGCCTTCCGACATCCTGCCGCTCGTGGTCGGACTGGCGGCGCGGTTGGTGTTCCAACTGCAGACGTGGTCCGACCGCCGCCACCGGCGCCCGATCGCGCTCGTCTGCGACGAAGCGCACCGGTACTTGCCCCACCGGGCGGCCGCCGGCGCGGCGGAGGAGAGGGCGCTCGGCCCGTTCGAACAGATAGCCAAGGAGGGGCGAAAGTACGGCGTCAGCCTGCTGATCGTCAGCCAGCGGCCCTCGGAGCTGAATTGGGCGGTGACGAGCCAATGCCACAACGTTGTGGCGTTCCGGCTGGCTCATTCCGCCGACAGAAGCGCCGTGTCCGCCCTGCTGCCCGAAAATTTGTACGGAATCGAGGACATGCTGCCGACGCTGGGAATCGGCGAAGCGGTCGTGGTGGGAGACGCCTGCCCGCTGCCGGCCCGCATCCGGGTCCGGCGGCCGGCTTATGCGCCGGCTTCCGCCTCCGTCCGCTTCTGGGACGAATGGAGCTGCGCCGGGAACGAGCAGCGGCTGGACCTGGCCGTGCGGAACCTGAGGAGGCAAAGCGCGGGCGAACGGGCGTAATCCGTCCGCGGCGGACTGTCCCGGTCTGTCGCTCCGTCCGCCGCTCCGTCCTTCGCCCCGGCTGTTTCAGCGCGCCGGATGCCGCCTCTGCCGCCGGAACGGACGGAGCGGCCCGGGCGGCGCATCGCCGTCCGGTCGCCTTCGCGGCTCCCGGTTCTCCCCAAGCCCTTCCTGCGCCGACCGTTCGTCAGCGGGAGGCGGCAGCGCCGGAACGGACGGACGGGTCTTCCCCGCTCTGCGCCCCCATCGCCTTGTTCAGCGACTCGGCGATGCCCAAGGAGCGGGCGACCGTCGAGCTGTTCAGGAACAGCACGTCCGTGGCCCGATGTTCCTTGACGAAGTCGAGGAGATTCCCGGGGTAACTTCTCGGATCGACGTAAGCGACCGTCTCGAAGTGAGGCAGCAGAAAAGGGAGCAGCGCGTTGCCGAAGGAGTCCTTGACGACGACGATGGTGCGGCCGTTGCGGTTGCCGGTCTTGATCTCGCCCCACGGATAGTCCCCGCCGAGAAATACGGCGTAATCGCCGCTGCCCAGCCGGGCGTAGGCGGGATCGACGACGCGGCGGACGAGCGGCTTGCCCTCGGCCGAGTAGGCGGTATAGGAGACGTTCCGGAGCGGCTTGTAATACACGATCGTATCCGGGTGCGCTTTAAGCTTGCCGCTTAACGTCGCCTTGTAGGCCGTACCCAGAAACCCGGTGATTTCCCCCGTCTCGTATTCGCCAAGCGCGACTGGCCGCTCGCCCATCGTTTTCATCAGCGCCGCATAGGCGTAGTACGCGCCCAGAGCCGTCCAGTGGTGGTCGGTGCGGAAGTACACGTACTCCCGGGCGTGCGCCTTCAGGGCGCCGTAGGCGTTCACCCGTGCGAACCGGGGATCGAGCCGCTCGTCGATCCGGTCCAGGGCGTCCTTCTGCGAGTCCGAAGCCGCTCCGTATTTCCGCGTGTCGACGAAGTCGGCGGACGTGGGGACGAGCAGCGAGTACAGACGGACGCCGGGACCCGTCGCAGCCGCGAACCGGTTGAGCGCCTTCGCGTACTGCTCCGCCGCGGAAGCCGAATAGCCGAACAGCGTGACGGCCCGGTCGCCGATGAGCAAATACCGGACGTCGCCGACCTGCACAACGGCGCCGCCGCCTCCTCGCCCGATCAGCCCATGCAGCGCCGGCCTCAGCCGGGACACGGGAGCGTTTTCCCCTTGGCGATCGTGCGGGTAGGCAAGCAGCAAATACAGCGCGGCAACGCCGAACACCAGCAGCGACGCCAGCAAAACCCGGCGAAGGTTCGGCTCCTTCAGCTCCGCCCACGGGCCGGAGGACGGCTTGTCGGTCATCACGGCGGTTCTCCTCTCTCTATCGCATTGCTGCCAATGATAGAGGGGAGAACTTAACGATTTCGCGCTCCAACGCTTAACAAAAGCTTATCGTTATCTTATCGTTTTCCTGCCTGGAACAGCGGAAAGCGGGTTTCGAAGACGGTGCGGTCCCGGTCGCTCGCAGCCGAGATTCGGCCTCCGTGCGCTTCGACGATGCTTTTGGCAATGGCCAGACCCAGCCCCGTTCCGCCCGTCTCCTGCGAGCGGGAGCGCTCGACCCGGTAGAACCGGTCGAAGATGAACGGGAGATCGGCCTGCGGAATCGGCTCGCCGTAGTTGACGAACCGAACGGCCGCCCACCCGTCTTCCGCGCGAATCGAGATGTCGATGCGCTTGCCCTCGGCGCCGTACCGGATGGCGTTGGCGATCAAATTTTCGAAGCTGCGAACGAGCAGGTCCCCGTCCGCCATAATGAAGAGGGAGTCGTCCTCCGCATCGATGCGGTAGGTCATGCCGGCCCGCTCCAGGCTCGGCACGAACTCTTCGGCGAGCTGCCTCAGGAAGCCGACCAGATCGAGCCGGACGGGCTGCAGCGGGTAGCCGCCGTTGATCTTCGTATACTCGAACAGTTCGTCGATCAGTTTTTTCAGCCCGAGCGCTTTCTCGTAGGCGATGCCCACATAATGGCGCAGCTCCGTCTCGTCGCGGTACCGGTCCTCCTCGATCACCTCCAGGAAGCCAAGAATCGAGGTGAGCGGCGTGCGCAAGTCGTGCGAAACACCGGTGATCAGGTCGTTCTTGGACTTCTCCGCGGCGCGCTCCTCCTCGATGGAGCGGCTAAGCTGAGCGGCCATTCGGTTGATGCTGTCCGCCACCTTCGCCAGCTCGCCGGAACGGACGGGGATGGGGCGGTCGAACCGCCCCGCCGCAATCTCGTCCAGCCCGCCGCGGATTTCCGCCAAATAGCGGTTCAGACCGTCCGCCATCGCGTTGATCCGGTGCGCGATGCCGCCCAGCTCGTCCGAAGGGCGAACCGGGATGACGACGTCCAGCCGCCCTTCGCCCATCTCTGTCAGGGCGCCGTCGATCTCCTGCAAATAGCGGATCGTGCGACCGGCAAGCAGGAAGAAGAACGTTACGAACAGAACCGCTCCCGCCGCGATCATGAGGGGAACGGAGCCGATCTCGTTGATCGCCCGGCGGAACGGCCAGGCCGTGGCGGGGTAGCGGACCAGGAACGCGACCAGTTGGCGGCCCAGGTACAGCAACGCGGCCGTCAGCGCCAGGCTGCCCAACATATACAGCAGAAATGTCACGCGCAGCGACTGCAGCGGCCGCTTCGGCTCCATACCGGCATATCCTCCGTTCTTCAGTTCGCTTCCATCTTGTAGCCGATGCCCCACACTGTCTTGATGAAGCGGGGCTGTTGGGGGTCCCGTTCGATTTTCTCGCGGAGCTTGCGGATGTGGACCATGACGGTGTTTTTCGAATCCAGGTACGGCTCCTTCCACACTTCCTCGTAAATCTTGTCCATGCCGAGCACGATGCCGCGGTTGACGGCCAGCAGGAGAAGCACGGCGAATTCGCGCGGCGTCAGCTTCACTTCCCGCTGATCCACCGTGACGGTGTGCGTCGCGGCGTTGATGACCAGATCGTCGATGACGATCTCATCGCGATTCTCTTCGGCGCGCCGCGTCAGCCGCTTGTACCGACGAAGATGGGACTTCACCCGGGCCAGCAGCTCCAGCGGGTTGAACGGCTTCGTCACGTAATCGTCCGCTCCGATGCTGAGGCCGGCGATCTTGTCGAGGTCCTGGCTCTTGGCCGAGAGCATGAGGATCGGGATGTCCCGCTCCTCGCGGATGCGCATGCACGCTTCGAGCCCGTCCAATCGCGGCATCATGACGTCCAGGATGATCAGGTCGACCGAATGCTGCCGCAGCCGCTCCAGCGCCTCCAGGCCGTCGCCGGCGGTCAGCAGCTCGTAGCCTTCGTTGCGCAAATATATTTCCATCAGCTTGATGATTTCTTTCTCGTCGTCGACGAGAAGAATCGTTTCTTTGCCGGGCATAAACGCCTCCTTGTTCGGCCGATGCGTTGAATGGCTCATCTTCTTCGTACGCGCGTGAAGAGCCGTCTTCCCTTATTGTAAGCATCGCATCGTGAAGGTGTCCAGGTTCTGCGGCGTGCATGTCGGCAGCCCCGTCTGCACTGGGTGCTGCTGGGAATTTGAAGTCGCCGACCGGGCCGGACCTTTTGGCGGCGTTACCGAATATACCGGATTCAGTGATCGACTCCGCCCGGGATGTGGGGCCTCTCGCCGGATTCTCTTCACCAGGATGATTGTTCCGCTTACGATGAAGGACGTCGTGATTGCAGCGGCTTTTATTTTCATGAGCAACATCGGCTCCTTTTCGACCCCTTATCTGATGGGGTCCGCTTCGCCCCAGATGATCGGCGTCTCGCTCTTTACACAATTCAACAATCTGAATTACGAATACGCTGCGGCGCTCGCGGTTTACATCTACACGAACATGAGAGACAAGGCGTGGGAGAAGGGGGATTGACGGCGGGTCGGGCAAGATTCGAACAAATGTTTGCGTTTGAATCGTTTTCATGGTACACTTCAGTTGCAGTCCAAACTTATCCGAGGAGTGGATCCGGTGCCGCTTAACGCTTATTTGAATTTCAACGGCAATACTCGCGAGGTCGTCGAATTTTACGCGAAGGTGTTCGGAGTCGAAGCCGAAATCATAACGTTCGGCTCGATGCCGCCCAATCCGGATCACCCGTTGCCGCCGGGAACGGAGAATCTGGTGATGCACGCGAGGATGACGATAGAGGGCAGCGACCTGATGTTTTCGGACGTTTTCCCGGGCATGCCTTTCCAGCAAGGGAACAACATCTCGCTTACGCTCGTAAGCAAGAATGAAGCCGCGGTGCGGGACGCGTTCCACAAGCTGAAGGAAGGCGGCGAAGTTGTCATGGAGCTGCAGGAGACGCCTTGGAGCAAGTGTTACGGCATGGTGACGGACAAATTCGGGATCGGCTGGCAATTCAACTACGCGAGCGAATAACCGGTCGGATTTGACGGAATGGACGAGGCGGGCGCTTCCTGTCGGGGAGCGTTCGCTTTTTTCATGGCACGGCTCGGGACGAACTTTGCGGGGGGCTTAGGGGCGATCGCCGCCGCGCGAACGGACAAGCGAGCATATCATGCTGCATGGAAGACGGCGACCGGTTCGTCCGCCTTCGGCCGGCGGGAACGGTTGCGGGAAGGAGGAATGCCATGGCCACGTACACAAGGTACAGCAAGGATGACTTTATCGCGCTTATCGCCCCGATCGTCCTGCAGGTCCACCGGGAGGGCGGCCGGCTGTTCCCTTCGGTCCGAATCGCGCAGAGCTGGCTGGAAACGGGCGGCAACGTGCCGTATTGGAACAATCTCGGCGGTTACAAAGTCGGCAGCGGCGAGCCAACTCCCTATTGGGACGGCTCCAGCGTCAGCACCGCGACCAAGGAGGTCGTCCGCGGCGTCACCGTCAACACGCAGGCCAACTGGCGGGCGTATCCGTCGATCTACAACTTCTACAAGGATCAGGATTTGCTGTTCGACAAGAGCCGGTATGCCGCCGTGCGCGCCGCCCGAACGCCGCAGCAGCAATGCCGGGCGCTGCAGGATTGCGGCTATGCGACCGATCCGGCTTATGCGAGCAAGCTGATCGCCGTCATTGCGGCGGACGGCTTAACCCGGTACGACAGCGGCGGCGCCGCGGAAGAGGAGGAGGACAGGCCCATGACGGCAGCGGAAAAACAGGCGTTCGAGGCTCTCCAAGCGAAGGTTGCGGCTCTGGAGGCCAAGCACAGCATGACGGTTCCCGCCTGGGCGAAGGACGCGGTCGACGCGGCCGTGAAGGCCAGGCTGATCGACACGCCGAACGGCCGGAGCGAGGACTTCTACGCCTTGCTGACAGTGCTTCATCGGAAGGGGCTCTTCTGAGCCACGATTCGAACGTACGACACACAGTTTAGAAAGGCTGCAATTCATATGGTCACTGTTGCAGTCTTTCTTCAACCTATCCGAAAATACTACGAATCCGCGTCCCACGCAATCTCTGCCTACATCGTGAATTAGGTTACCATCAATCATATACGTTACCGTTTCAATTCCACGGTGAGGATGGACACCAAAGACACCACTTCGCATGAGGTCATGTGCCATTAACAAAAAGGGATCATGCTTTTCCCATTGTCCTGGTTCGATTACCCAAGCCATTGTATGAATATTACTATTCCGTTGGAATGCAGGAGAGTATTGATGACTTATGGCTCTATGGTAAACTTGGCTATTCATCATTGACTCCTCCTTTCAACTTGTTTGCATCGATAAAAAGTAAAGTTCTTTACGGAACCCATTATCAACCATAAGTATCAGAATGTTAAGTAGGCACATTAATGTGAGGTAGTTACTTTGAAGAAACTATAAATGACAGAGCCAGTTTTAGCCGAAAAATTTTTTGTTGGAATTAGGGTGGCTGTTAGAGAGGTCTACAAATAAAAAAGCAATCCTTCTCGATGAAGAATCGCTGTGATTATTTAGGGCTTGCTGAACGGGTCACATTTTACGGTGACACGAGCAAACGAACTGGGAGCCTCGACAATAGCCATTGCAAAACGGGCAAAAAGAGAACCCGGAGTCTCTTTTCGAGGTTCATCACCAGCAG
>Ga0207789_1000234_pt1 | contig 29514 bp, 30 predicted proteins | sample HigsolmetaGSP12D_FD_184840 | JGI IMG/M metagenome (GOLD analysis project Ga0207789, IMG submission 184840) | High solid enriched microbial communities from the Joint BioEnergy Institute, USA - SP1-2-D (SPAdes) | ecosystem: Engineered > Bioreactor > SSF (Solid state fermentation) > Aerobic >...
ACAATACGAACATAATCTTTTCCTCTATTTTTAAAAATTTGCAGTTGCATATGATTCACCCCTTAATCATATTATATCATATATACATACATATATACAATAACAAAATATAAAAAATGACTAAAAAACCTTAGTTTCAATAGGTTCTTAGCCATTTTTTTATCGTTTTACTGTCAAAGTCGGGAAAAAAAGATTTTCGAAAAAAAATGATGTATGTGGCTATCCCAGTGCTTGGTGCTATATTAGGCTCTATAATCGGGATTTTGTCACAAATGATGTAATCACCAATCTTCAAATATTTGTTTTTATTTTTGTTGATTCCTATTTTATCTGTGTTATAATGAAACTAATTTTAAAGTTATTCACTCATATAATCGCGGGGATACGGCCTGCAAGTTTCTACCAGATTACCGTAAATAATCTGACTATGGGTGAGCAATTGCTTGTGTTTGTACAGGTTTATTCGTTTATCGTCTTTACATCCTGTATATGACCCAAAAGTTCTGCTCATTCATAATCTGTGAGCAAAACTTTTGGGTTTTTATTTTATAAAATGAAAGGAAGAAGAGCAACTATGAAATTGTTGGAAGAAAAAATCATGCAAGAAGGAAATGTCCTTTCTGATTCTGTCTTAAAAGTTGATAGATTTTTAAATCATCAAATTGATCCAGAACTTATGTTGTCAATCGGTAAAGAGTTTGTCGACCGTTTTAAAAATGAACATATTACGAAAATCTTAACAATGGAATCATCGGGGATTGCCCCAGCGGTGATGACTGGTCTAATCCTACAGATTCCGGTATTGTTTGCGAGAAAGAAAAAATCTTTAACGATGGTTGATGATTTATATCATTCAGAAGTCTATTCATTTACGAAACAGGAAAAAACCGAGGTATCCGTTTCTAAAAAATTATTAAATAAACATGACCGCGTTTTGGTCATTGATGATTTTTTGGCAAACGGACAAGCTGCACTGGCTTTAATTGATATTATAAACCAAGCGGAGGCAAGTTTAGTCGGACTTGGGATCGTCATTGAAAAATCTTTCCAAAATGGTGGAGAGCTATTACGTAAAAAGGGTATTCAGGTTGAATCGTTGGCACAAATAAAATCATTAGAAAATGGTCGGGTTCATTTTGTTCATGAGGAGGTAAGTCAATGAACTTGTCAAAATCAAAAATCGTATCTTTAGGGATACAGCATGTATTAGCGATGTATGCAGGGGCTGTCATTGTCCCGTTAATTGTTGGAGCAGGTATCGGCTTAACTGGTGAACAGTTAACCTACCTTGTTTCCATTGATATTATGATGTGTGGTATTGCTACTTTTTTACAAGTTTATCAAAATAAATTTTTTGGCATCGGCTTACCAGTCGTTCTTGGTTGTACTTTTACAGCTGTCGGGCCAATTATTGCGATCGCTCATCAATATAGTGTCGGCTCCATTTATGGTGCCATTATCGCCAGTGGCTTCGTCGTCTTGGTTATTGCCAAATATTTCAGCAAGCTCGTGAAATTTTTCCCGCCTGTTGTTACGGGATCGGTTGTTACGGTTATTGGCGTAACATTGATTCCGGTTGCGATGAACAATTTGGCTGGCGGTCAGGGCAGCAGTGATTTCGGATCTATGGAAAATGTATTGCTTGGTTTTGGAACATTACTGATTATCCTTGCCATTTTTCGATTTTTTAACGGTTTTATTCGTTCAATAGCGATCTTACTTGGAATTTTAGTAGGAACTATAGCGGCTTCTTTCATGGGCATGGTCGATTTTTCGGCAGTAATAGAAGCGTCATGGTTTCATTTACCGAAACTCTTTTTTATTGAAACGCCTGAATTCCACTTTATGCCAATTGTGACGATGACACTTGTTGCCATTGTTAGTCTAGTTGAATCAACAGGTGTCTATTTTGCTCTTAGTGATATTTGCGATAAAAAAATCAGTGAACATGATATTGCAAGAGGGTATCGTTCAGAAGGGATGGCCATTATCTTAGGTGGGATATTCAATGCGTTTCCTTATACAACTTTCTCTCAAAATGTCGGTTTGCTCCAATTGTCGGGAGTGAAAAGCAAAAATATTATTTATACGGCTGCAGGAATATTAGTTCTTTTAGGTCTTGTTCCAAAAATTGGCGCATTCACCACCATCATACCATCTTCCGTTCTTGGTGGGGCAATGGTGGCAATGTTTGGAATGGTTATTGCTTCAGGTATTAAAATGTTAGGTCAAGTCGATTTTTCCTCGCAAGAAAATCTTTTAATTGTTGCCTGTTCAGTAGGTTTAGGTTTAGGGGTTACGGTTGTTCCGGAAATGTTCGGCGATTTACCGGCGAGTTTACGAATTTTAACAGACAGTGGCATCGTCCTTGGCAGTTTAACGGCGGTTTTGCTTAATCTTGTGTTTAATGTCTTTAAAATCGGTCAAGCAAAATATCTTTTGCAAAAGCAGCAAAAGGTATCATAAGTGTTCCATCAGCAATAGGGTCCTTGATTTTGGGGCCCTTTATAAATAAATCGTACAAATAGTCGCAAAAGCACTAACTAGGAAGTAAACGTCTTACCATCTTTAACAAAGAGATTCAAAGCCCAATGTAGTTTTGTACCTTCAGTCGTTTTTGTAATCAATTTTTTGCTGTTACTGTAGTGCGTTTTTTAAAAAGGCGAATACAACTGAACAGAACATATAACAAGATAAACTTCTCAACAACAGAAAGCATTGAAGATCACTCTCGCAATTTGAAATTTTCACCCCAACTTAATTTACCGAAAATTTTCTAATAGTAAAGAAAGCGTTTGTAACCTTTAAACTTGTAAAATGAATAATTTTTGCCAATATATAACTCTTTACTTGGAGCTAAATTTTTTTACTCCCTATATATGTACTCCATTCAAGGTGTTTTGGTTTTTAGAAAAAATATTTACCTTATTATCTAGTATCTTCCGGTACATCAAAGGACTCCGCTATTCCTCCATCTCGTGAAATATTTTTTTAATTAGACTAAAAATGATTTTGTAGATTAATGTCGATTCTAGTAGAAATTTTAACCTGTTAATACGATAAAAATTTGCTTTATTAGTGGGAAAATCAGCAAAAACCATTTACAATAGGATTATCATAATCATCTTACAAAGGGGTAGCAAAATGCACGTTTCAACACTTGATTTCACAAAAGGGGACATTTGTTCAATTAACCGATTATTTGAATTTCATCAGTTTTACTCAAAAAATGGTGATCTTCAAGCAGCGGATAAAATAAGGGATCTACTTGCCAAAGTAATGGATGGCGAAAAAATAATTGCTTTTTGTGGTCATTTTTCAGCCGGTAAATCAAGTATGATCAATTGGTTATTCGGAGCGGATATTCTTGCAGCCAGCCCGATCCCGACAAGTGCCAATTTGGTAAAACTGAAAGCCAGCGATCATATATCTTTTAAAATTTTTTATAAAGACGGGGCTATTCGGGAGTACAAACCAACCGATTCCTTTGGCCACTTTAAACAAGTTTTTAAAAATGGTGAATCCATAAAACGGGTAGAAATTGCTTATCCGTCAAAATTTTTACCAAAGGACGCGGTGATTATGGATACACCAGGTATTGACTCAACGGATGATGCCCATCGTTTAGCAACCGAGGGAGCTCTTCATTTGGCGAATTCATTGTTTTATGTAATGGACTATAATCATGTTATGGCTGAAGAAAATTTTCTTTTTACGAAAGAAATGGCCAATCATGGTAAAGATGTTTATCTGGTCATAAATATGATTGATAAACATCAAGATAATGAGTTAAGTTTTGACACGTATCAAAAATCAATAACGGATGCTTTCCTTGCCTGGAATATTCAACCGGTAAAAATCTTTTATACAAGTTTGAAAGAAATCGACCATCCATACAATGAATTAACTAGTATGGTTGAGGAAATTAGACATATCTTTGCAGAAAAAGAGCCGGTATCATTGGAAGGATCACTCAGACTGGTCATGGAAGAACACTTGCGCAAGTTTTCAGAAGATCAAGAAATGAGAAGGAACGAGCTCGAACAAATTCTCTCGTCCATAACTGTTGAAGAACAAAACGTTCTAGAGACCGATTTAAAACAGTTGCAAGAAGAAATAGAGATAAAAGCATCCGGATTACAAAATTTCCGCGAACAAATGATTGCAGATATCCAGGAAATGTTAAAAAACGCCTATTTAATGCCGGCAGAAACCCGTGAATTGGCAAAAGAATATTTACAATCCGTACAAAAAGACTTTAAAGTCGGACTGTTCTTTTCAAAGAAAAAAACGGAAGAAGTGAGAAAGGCAAGATTTAATCAATTTTATCAAACACTTCAAGAAACGGTTGATACACAACTTAGTGTTCATTTGAAAAAACTGTTCATGTCGACCTTAAAACAGTACAATATTCAACAATTCGAGATTGAAAGTCAAGTTCAAAAACTGACAATTCCTGTTAAAAATGAACATATTGAAAATGCCGTCAAACCGGGTGCGCTTGTGACCGGGGAGTCTGTTTTACATTTTACCAATGAAGTAGCAGATAATTTAAAGAAATATGTTGTCTCAATCAGTTATAATCTTTTAGGGAAAATTGAAACGGTGTTGTTAGGAACACTTGAAACCGAACTGGCAGGGCTAAAACAGAGACAACAGGGACTACAACATTTATTATCAGCTAAAAATGAGCTGGAACAAATGGATAAAGAATATAAATTTGTGAAAGATCAGTTATTGGCGATTATGAACCGTGAAAATACAGAATTGGACCGCCATACGGTTGAGGAGATCCAAACGATTGTTTACACCGAGTCACAAGTGAATGGGATTATTGAGGAACCTTTGGAAGTGAATAAGAAAAATAAGCAACAACAAAAGGCTCAGACGAAAACAGTTAATAAAGCAAGTACTGGACAATCTTTTGATTTTCATCTTGAACAACAAAAAATCATTGAAAAATTGGAAAGAACAGCGGATTTGTTGACAGATATTCCTAATATGGACAAAATTCGCAAGCAGTTGATTGAAAGAGCGAATCGGTTGGATCAAAAGCAATTTACCGTTGCTTTATTTGGTGCTTTCAGTGCCGGTAAATCATCTTTTGCTAATGCGCTTGTTGGCGAAAAAATATTACCGGTCTCACCGAATCCGACTACCGCCGCAATCAATCGCATCTTACCGGGAAATGATGAACACCCGACAAAAACCGGTGTTGTTACATTAAAAAGCGAAGAACAAATGTTGGCGGATGTCAATGAGGCATTGGAAAAGTTTGACGTTGTTGCCGAAGATTTGCAAGAAGCCGCTGTGATTGTTGGGGAACTTATCCAACGAATCGATCGAAAACAATTATTTCAAACACAAATTTCTTTTTTGACTGCTTTTGCCAAAGGATATACGGTTTTTAAACATCAATTAGGGGAAAAGATAAAGGTTAATCTTGAAGAATTTCAACAATTTGTGGCTTTGGAGGAACGATCGTGTTTTGTTGAAGCGATTGATTTTTATTATGATTCAGAGGCAACGAATGAGGGGATTGCTTTTGTAGATACACCGGGAGCTGACTCGATTAATGCAAGACATACGGATGTTGCTTTTGAATATATCAAGAATGCGGACGCCATTGTGTTTGTTACCTATTATAATCATGCATTTTCGAAAGCAGATCGCGAATTCTTGATTCAGCTTGGTAGAGTCAAAGATCAATTTGCCCTTGATAAAATGTTTTTTATCGTAAACGCCATTGATCTTGCCAGCACAGAGGAGGAACTGCAAGATGTTCTTTCATATGTAGAACAGCAATTGTTGACCTATGGCATTCGAAATGCGAAAATTTATCCCGTTTCCAGTCAAAATGCTTTAAAAGAAAAACAGACCGGTGAAAAACATGGTTCTCGGTTCCCACTGTTTGAGCAAGATTTTTATCGGTTTATTACGAATGATTTAGGACAAATCACTTTGCGAGCGGGTCAATCGGAATGGGAACACGCGGTAGACCGATTGAAACACCTTATAGATACAGCAAGTACAGATGAACTGAAGAAAGAAGAAAAAAGAAAAACATTAAGGTCTGAAAATGCGACTGCTGAACAATGGATTCATGCGTATACTTCCTCTATTTTAAAGGAACAAATAAACGAGGAATTAAAAGAACTCATTTATTATATTTATCAACGGACCAATTATCGATTCAACGATTTTTTCAAAGAGGCATTTAATCCGGCTACGATAAAAGGAAGCGGTCATGAGGCGAAACAAGCTTTACATCAAGCGATGAAAGAATTACTTTATTCCGTTGGTTTTGATTTGGCACAGGAGTTAAGGGCTACTTCATTGCGACTGGAAAACTTTTTATCATTGAAGCTAAAAGAAATATATGAAAAGCTTACACAACAATTACAAAAAATAAATGGGAATCTTTCTTTCTCGTTATATGAGCCGGATCGAGTCGAAACCATTGCTTTTCAAAATGAACTAAAGGATCTTCCCCTTGAACTCTTTGCCAAAGTTTTAGCTGGGTTTAAAAATACACGGACATTTTTTGAAAAAAATGAGAAAAAACAGATGGCTGAAATGATTCAAGCCATTTTGCAGGAACAGATGAAAGCGAACTTAGCAAAAAATGAAGCGGCACTTTCCACTCATTTTACCGCCATTTTGGAACAACAATTTACCAAAATGATCGAACAAATACGTAGTGAGACAGCGGAACAATATGAAGGTTGGTTGTCAATATTGGATCAAAAAAATGATATCAACCATTTAAAAAATCGTTTAAATGAGGTAGAATTGTTAACTGTGAATCATAGTTAGTTTTTGAGATGTAAAATTTTTTATAGATAATGTTTGAGGTGACAATGGTTGAATAATAAACAATCGAAATTAATGTTAATCGATGGGATGGCTCTATTGTTCCGGGCTTTTTATGCAACAAGTCCATCCGGTCAATTTATGTTTAATAACGCAGGTATTCCGACAAACGGAGTAAACGGCTTTTTAAAACATATGTTTATGGCTGTTAATCATTTTCGTCCAACCCATTTAGCCGTTTGCTGGGATATGGGGGCGAAGACGTTCCGGAATGAGTTATACAGTGATTATAAAGGGAACAGAGCAGCACCACCGGATGAATTAATTCCACAATTTGACCTAGCAAAAGAAGTGGTCGAAGTTTTTTCAATTCCAAATATTGGAATCCCGGGCTTTGAAGCGGATGATTGTTTAGGGACGATTGCCACTCTTATAAAAGACAAAGCAGAAGTTGTCATCGTAACCGGAGACCATGACATCTTGCAAGTATTAGATGACCATATTTCCGTAGCGTTATTAAAAAAAGGATTCGGTAATTATGATGTGCAAACGAAGGAGACCTTTATAAATGAGAGAGGTTATCATCCTCGCCAATTTATCGATGTAAAGGGTTTGACCGGGGATACAAGTGATTTTTATCCGGGGGTTCGAGGAATTGGTCCGAAAACAGCCGAAAAATTGATTCGAGAATACAGCTCTGTTGAGAACTTATTGGAATCGCTCGATCAATTATCACCAGGTCAACGAAAAAAGATCGAGACAGATATGGACTCCTTATTATTATCAAAAAAATTGGCTGAAATTAAGCTGGATGTTCCGCTTGAATTTCATTTTGACGACGCAAAGATCCGCTTCTTTCAAAAAGGTTGGGGAGAAAAACTGAAACAATATGATATTAAAGGAATGTCACAGATTTTAACGATGTTGGAAGACTGGCATGAAGAAACACATGTAGGGTAATTCATAGAAAGGCTGTTCAGTAATCTAATCGTCAGGAAAGCATGAGGATTCCTGTGAACAGCCTTTTTAAGAAAAATTTATTTTGTATTTTTCTTTTTTGCCGCATTTTCCAATTTGCTTTTCGGATTATGGGCCATCGTATCATCTTGGCCATACCCTTGTGGATTGACACCTGGTGCTTTTGTTCCGCGTTTTCTACCGGACATATTTCATTCACCTCCACTTGTAGTATTTTCGCTTTGATAAAAATTATTTAACGATCTTCATCGAACAAGCATAAGATAAGTGATATGACCGAAATTAGGTTTCCTAGCATTGAATATAAAAGCATGTTAGAGGTTGATTAAAATGAGTACTGAAAAAGAAGCTGTAGGAGAATATATTCGTAATTTACAAGGGAAAGGTTTTCAATTTAAAGAAGACGCAATAGGGTTCATCTACTTTGGAATGGACTATGCGAATGCAAATGAGAAATTAGTAAAAATTGCCATTGAAATCACTTTAAAAGTGCAAAAACGATTTGACGGCAGTTTTTATTTATCACTACTTGAAACATTAAAGAGCGAAAATATTCAGGATAAACGCGAAGCATATCAATTTATCAAACAAAAGCTATTATTATAAATAATAATCCCCGACCTAAGTTCTTAAGTCGGGGATTAAATCTTGCTCTAAATGGCTTTTTCTTGAATCTTGTTTTCAACCGCTTTTTTTCGTTTGCTTGGGAACTCAGCGAAGATCATCCCGAGTAAGATGAAGATTGAGCCGATAATACCGCCGCCTGACATTCGTTCACCGGCAAAAAGAAAGGCGGTAAGGGCAGCAAATACAGGTTCAGTTGCGAAAATTAATGCTGTATGGGTCGCTGAAGTGTATTTTTGAAAATAGGTTTGAACTAAAAAAGCAAATGCAGTTGCTAGAAAACTTGTAACTATTAAGGCAATGACAACTTCCCTTTGGAACAGAATTTCAGGTTGGATTGCTTTTTGCCAATCCTCAAACACAAATGCGCAAACACTTGACAATATTGCGACAAAACTAATTTGGATAATGGTTAATGACAGTGAAGGATATTGCGATGAATATTTACCTGTATAAATAATTTGCATGGCAAAGCCGATTGCACAAAAAAATACAAGCAAGTCCCCAATATTTAATACAGCAGTTCCGGTCATTGTTAATAAGTAAAGCCCGACAGTTGCAATACAAACACCGGTGATTGCATACATCCCCGGTTTGACTTTTAAAATAAAAAAAGATAATAGTGGGACAAGAACAACGCTTAAACCGGTTATAAATCCGGCTTTAGACGAGGTTGTATAAACAAGACCAATGGTTTGGCAGGCATAGCCGATAAAAAGCCAAAAACCGATGGCCATTCCGGAAAGTAAAAGTTTTTTATTTATGGCTTTTATTTCATCCCTGCGAAAAACAAGTAACCAAACAAATAAGAGAAGTGCGGCCATAAAAAAACGAACAGCATTGAAGGTATGAGGTTGTAAGAATGAGATTGCATTCTGTACAACGACAAATGTTGTTCCCCAAACAAATGCTACGAATAATAAGGTGAAATCTGCCATGTATTTCTTTTTCACTGGAAAACCCCCTCGAATGTTTATATATTTTTATATATAGCAGCTTTGGAAGAGTTTTTATTTGAATAAAAAGTTTGTACCTGTTTATGATAATGTTATTCAAACAATTATTTCTATTTTACCAATGTCTCTCTAAGTTTTAAACCGATATTTTTTTGTTTGTGAAAGATTGATTCCGAACTTAAAGCTTGCATGGGTGAAACACTATTCTTAACAAAATGATTTAAAAACTATTTTTTAATAAAGTTGAACTTTCACCCGGTGTATGAACCAATAAACCGGAATGATAATAAAGAAGCTGACAAATTGGCACGTTAAGCATTAAAACAAGTAGTGATCGAAAGTAAACTGAAATTAGGTGATGAAGAATAAATGATGAAAAATATTGTATCGGATAAAGTTACCGACAAGGAACGAAAGGCATTGCTGGAAGAGATTGATGAATTGTTAAAAATTTGTGATGGCTGTTTTGTTTTCCAATTGTTTAAAAAAGAAAGAGGGAGAAGATTTGCCCATAGCTTTTGTATCAACCATTGTACCGTCGGGATGAAATTAAAAGAAAAAGGGAGGAAACTTTCATAATAAGGCGTCTAAACCTACAGGATAAGGTAAGATCATTCATTATTTTTTTAGGCTATCATTCAAAAATTACTAGCAATGGAGAATTGCATTTTTGTTAAAAAATTTATTAAAAAACGCCAAAAAGGCTGGTCTTTAACAACCAGCCTTGATGATTCACTGTTTTATTTAAATGAATGTTAATTTATAATTTCACAACATTAGCTGCTTGCGGTCCACGATTTCCTTCCACAATATCAAAAGAAACTTCTTGCCCTTCTTCCAGTGTTTTGTATCCTTCACCTTGAATGGCCGTGAAGTGTACAAATACATCATTTCCACCTTCAACTTCAATAAAACCATAACCTTTTTCATTGTTAAACCATTTTACTTTACCGTTTTGCATTTTTCTTCCTCCTAAACTCTCCCGACACCAATGTGTCCATAAAAATTATTTCTCAAAAAACGAATACAAAAAGGATTGCATCACATTTCTTGATTAAATTTAATATACAATAAAGCGCATTCATAGTCAAGAAAATTCAGGCACTGCAAGAGAAGATTCAGACGATATTGGAAAATTATTAACATCTTTGACAAAAAAGGCAATACAATGGCCATTCTTGTTAATGCCATCGATTTATAGTAAAATACATATAATATGTATACAATTTTGTGGAGGAAATAAAATGCCGACACCAAGCATGGAAGACTATATTGAACAAATATATTTATTGATTGAAAATAAAGGGTATGCAAGAGTTTCCGACATTGCTGAAGCACTTTCCGTTCACCCCTCATCTGTGACGAAAATGGTTCAAAAACTTGATCGAAATGAGTATTTAGTTTATGAAAAATACCGGGGACTGATTTTAACATCGAAAGGAAAAAGGACGGGCAAACGGTTAGTATATCGTCATGAATTACTTGAACAATTTTTGCAAATGATCGGTGTTGCAGAAGAAAATATTTATCATGATGTCGAAGGGATAGAGCACCATCTCAGCTGGAATGCAATTGATCGCATTGGAGATTTAGTACAGTATTTTGAAGAAAATCCTGATTGTTTGATAGAATTAAATAGAATGCAGAATAAAATGGAGGATTGACGTATTATTGTCCTCCATTTTATTCAGAATTTACTAAAATGAATATACCATTCAAAAAAATTAATATTTCCATACTATAAACACTGTGATGGGGAAAAATGTTACAAATTTCCTTTTTAGAATATTGGTGGGTAATTGACAAAAAATTTGTCATCTGGATGATTTGAATGAATGATAAGTGAATTTTCATCATCATCAGTTTCCACGATTTCCACTCCGGTAATACGACCTTCAATAATTTCGTCTATTGCTTTTTGATAAGAAATCACTCTGCCAATAGATGTTTGAAAACTAATAATTTGACCCTTATAGTTTCGATCCACAGCGACAATTTCTTCCATAGTCTCACCTCTTACTTACTTTCTCCAATTATTAGGAAGAAAATGCATGCAATGACGAAAAACGATGTTCCTTGTCAGAAAATGTCATGTTAAAATAGGCTTATCATATTTATTTGTAAGACGGTTATGTTAAATCCACGAGGAAGATACCTGGAAGGGTACACATGTTTCCAATTATTTACCTAGCAATTAACGGGGATAGTGATTTTCTCGATAATTTAATATTTATTTTAATGACAGCTTGAGGAGGAAAAACATGGCAAATCTTGTTACTGATATTGAAATTGCACAACAAGCAACGATGAAACCAATCGGTGAAATTGCAAGAGAGATCGGACTTTCAGAAAACGAAATTGAATGTTACGGACCATTTAAAGCAAAATTGTCAAGTGAAGCGATTCATCGTTTACACAATCGCTCTAATGGAAAATTAATTTTAGTGACATCGATTAATCCGACTCCTGCCGGTGAAGGAAAATCGACGGTTACCATTGGCCTTGGCGATGCCATGAAGCAATTAGGAAAAAAAACAATCATTGCTTTAAGGGAACCATCGCTTGGGCCAGTGATGGGTTTAAAAGGTGGTGCTTGCGGTGGCGGTTGGTCGCAAGTTGTCCCAATGGAAGACATCAATCTCCATTTTACCGGTGACTTGCATGCAATTACATCTGCCAATAATGCTCTCGCTTCTTTTATTGATAATCATATCCATCAAGGGAATGAACTTGGAATTGATTCGAGAAAAATCATTTGGAAACGGACGATTGATCTAAATGATCGGGTCTTAAGAGATATCGTTATCGGACTGGGAGGAGAAAAAAATGGCGTTCCTCGTGAAGACCATTTTGAAATAACGGCAGCATCGGAAATGATGGCTATTTTCTGCTTGGCAAAAGATTTCCATGATTTAAAAGAAAGAATTGCCCGAACCGTTGTTGCTTTTACGATACATAATGAACCTGTAACCGTTCAGGATCTGGGTGTTGAGGGAGCTTTGACCTTGTTATTAAAAGATGCTTTTAAGCCAAACCTTGTACAAACACTTGAACATACACCGGCTATTATTCATGGTGGCCCTTTTGCCAATATTGCCCATGGATGTAATAGTCTGATGGCAACAAAAACCGCCTTAAAACTTGCCGATTATGTCGTAACTGAAGCCGGATTTGGCGCAGACTTAGGTGCCGAAAAATTTCTTGATATTAAATGCCGGATTGGGGGATTAAATCCAAGTGCAGTCGTGATCGTTGCGACAATCCGCGCATTAAAAATGCATGGTGGTGTTCCTTTGAAAGATTTGCATAAAGAAAATCCGGAAGCTTTGATTCAAGGTTTTGCCAATTTGAAAAAGCATGTAGAAACAATGGAACAATTCGGACTTCCATATATTGTCGCACTTAACCGGTTTACCGGCGATTATAATAGTGAGATTGAAGCATTTAATAAGTTATGTTGTGAACAAAATATACCTCATGCTTTAACTGAAGTTTGGGAGAAGGGGGGCCAAGGAGGGACGGAACTTGCTGACAAATTGTTGGCATTACTTTCAGAAAAAGATGGCAATCAAACCTTCGCTCCATTATACAAAGTAACAGATTCAATAGAGCAGAAATTAACAACAATTGCAACAAAAGTATACGGTGCTGATGGGATAAAATTATCAACAAAAGCGAAAAGACAGTTACAAACCATTGAAGATGCCGGTTGGGCAAATGTACCTGTTTGTATCGCCAAAACTCAATATTCATTATCAGATGATCGGACAAAGATTGGTAGACCCGAAAACTTCATGATTTCCATTCGTGAATTAAAGCCTTCCGTTGGTGCCGGCTTTGTCATTGCCTATGCAGGTGATATGTTAACCATGCCAGGTTTACCGAAATACCCAGCAGCGATGGAAATGGATCTCGATGATAGCGGAAAAGTGATTGGTCTATTTTAGTAAGTTGGAGAAAAAATATTTTGGTTATCTTTCCTTTATATTTATTTGTAAAAGAAGATAAATATCAAACAAGGTCATGGTCTTTTGTAAATAACTGTTTATTCGCCTAAACTTCACAATTAATCGGTGATATAATATTTTGAAAAAAAGGATGATAACATGTTTGATCCGACCGCATATGAAAATATAAAAGTAATTCTTGAAGGGATCATCTACGACTATGATCTTTCAGGACAAATCAAGGTTATCGAAAGAAATGATCTCGTTAATTTAGCTGATTTGTCGCGGACATTTAACATGTCGTTTATCCATAAACGAGACCGGAAACAACTGTTAATAATGACTGTGGAATTGAACGCAGATTTCAAGCAATTAGCTTCGGAATGGGCAACATTTGCAGAGGAACCAGGGGCAAATTTATCTATTCAATTTTCTTTAACAGATTCATTGAATGAAATATTGGAAAAACGAATTTTAAAGTTTTTTAAACAACGCCCTGCTTTAGATTTCTATTTTGAAGCATACAAGCAAGTCTTTTTAGACCAAAGAACCGTTCAAGTATACAAATTTAATAAAACTCGTCCGATTACCGAAAAGACGCTTGATGAAGTGCAATCAATAATCGAAAAAACAATCATGACTGGGCAATCGATTTATCAGATGTTACACCACTAAGTAATGGGACGAAATCGTAGGGGCGGACTTATATTCAAAGGATGGTTACAGTAATTTTTATGAGTGGAATGGTGAAATATGCGTATTTTGACTGCAAATCATTTAGAAAAAACAATCGGTGAAAAGCAAATCTTTAAAGATATTGCGTTTTCCATTGGTGAAAAGGAACGAATTGGTTTAATCGGTGTTAACGGAACAGGTAAATCAACCCTTCTTAAAATAATCGCTGGTATGGATGATTTGGATCAAGGTGAATTTACAAAACCTAATGATTATACCATTTCTATCTTGCTACAAGATCCGATTTTAAATAATGATTTGACCATTTTGGAACAAATATTATCTCGTGATACGAAAATCAATCAAACGGTTCGAGCATATGAAACGGTCATAACACAGTTGAATCATGATCCGGAAAATAAGAAACTATTGAACCGTTTATTCGACTTGCAAAAGAAAATGGATGAGCTTGGCGGATGGGATGTCAGCTCTCGGGCAAAAACGATGCTTACAAAACTTGGACTGACTGATTTTAATGAACCCATCAGTCATCTATCTGGGGGACAAAAAAAGCGGGTTGCTTTAGCAGAGGTTTTGATGGATGAAGCGGATCTTCTATTACTGGATGAACCAACAAACCATCTTGATTACGAGATGATCGGTTGGCTTCAAGATGAATTTGCAAAGCATCCGGCTTCCATCCTGTTTGTCACCCATGATCGGTATTTTCTTGATGCCGTTTCGAATCGTATTTTCGAACTTTATCAAGGCTCTTTATATGAATATAAGGGGAATTATGCAAATTATCTTGAGGCAAAAGCAGCTCGCCAGGAAGAAACTGTGCGGCAACGAGAAAAGGCGGAGAATTTATATCGGAAGGAACTTGCTTGGATCAGGCGCGGTGCACAAGCGCGATCGACAAAACAAAAAGCACGGATTCAGCGGTTTGAAAAATTGGAAGAAGATATCCGTAAAAAGGGAGATATGCAAAATCTCGATATTGCTTTTAGTGGTACAAGACTAGGCAAAGATGTTATTGAAATAAAAGAAGCCTATAAAACATTCGGCAAGAAAACGATATTAAAGGGATTCGATCTGTTAGTAAAACCGGGAGACCGTATCGGCATTGTCGGACAAAACGGAAGCGGGAAATCGACTTTTTTAAATATAATTGCCGGAAAAGAGTTGCTGGATCAAGGGAAAATAACCATTGGTCAAACGGTTAAACTTGCCTATTATACGCAAGAATCCGTTGATATGGATGTCAATCAACGAATGATTGAATATATTCGGGAAACAGGAGATGTAATCCATACGAAGGAAGGTCAAACAATATCCGCCGCACAAATGTTGGAACGGTTTTTATTTCCGATGCATACCCATGGGACGGTTATTCGCAAGTTATCTGGTGGTGAACGGAGACGATTGTATTTATTAAAATTGTTAATGGAGGAACCGAATGTACTTCTGTTGGATGAGCCGACAAATGATCTTGACACGGAAACGTTAACGGTTCTGGAACAATTTTTGGAAGAATTCTCAGGTGTAGTCATTACTGTCTCCCATGATCGGTATTTTCTCGATAAAGTTTGTGATGAGCTGTTAATTTTTCAAGGCAATGGGGTGATTGATAAATACGTTGGCAGTTATACTGAATATTTACAAATGATTGCCGGTCAGCAGGAAAAAAACGTTAAAAAACCGGTCTCACCCAAAAAGCAAAATCCGCAAGAAAGTAAACCGACAAAAAAGAAATTGACGTTTGCAGAGAAAAAAGAATGGGAAGAAATTGATGGAAAAATAGCTGCAGCCGAAGAAAAATTAGCGCAAATTAAAAAGCAAATGGAAAGTGCCGGAAGTGATTTTTCTTTATTGCAGGAGTTACTGGTGGAAGAGGAAAAATGGAACAATGAACTCGAATATTTAATTGAACGATGGACCTATTTATCTGAACGTGCGGAAGGATAGAATAAACGACTGGTTTCTTCACATAACTTGTAGGGAACTGGTCGAAAGTTTTCAATTGAGTCATGTCTAGTGGTTTTTGTAGATAAGTCGAATATTTTGCGTAACGTGAACTTTCCGTATTAAGATAATAAAAAGATGGTAGAAAGAGGTGAATGTCCATGAAAATTAAAGCAATCGAGCCGACGCCAAGTCCACATACGATGAAAATTATTCTTAATGAAGAATTGCCAAAAGGAGCACGAAATAATTACCGTAAAGAAATGCTACATGAGGCACCAAAGGAAATTCGGAGCATTTTGGAAATTGAAGGTGTAAAAGGGGTCTACCATGTAGCAGACTTTTTGGCAATCGAAAGGCATCCGAAAGCCGATTGGAAACAAATACTACCATTGGTTCGTATATCTCTCGGTGAAGAATCAACTGAACAAGAAACTTTTCTTGGTCCCGATGAGCATTATGGGGAAATTCAAGTTTTTTTGCAAATGTTCAAGGGGATTCCAATGCAAATAAAAATGACGGACGGTCAAACAGAAAAACGTGTGGCCTTGCCTGAAGAGTTTGTCCAGGCTATTACAAAGGCGCAATTGCCAGAGGATAATATTGTTTTTCTCAGAAAATGGGTCGATCACGGCGTTCGTTATGGTGATTTTGATGAAATCGGTCAAACAATTTTAGAAGAGATTGTCGCATCATACCCTCCAGAACGTTTGGCCGCACTGGTTGAATCGGCTATACATCCCGAACGGTCTATTGGCCAGAAAAAATACCGGAAATTAACTTTACAAGATTTAGATCATTCTGATTGGAAAAAACGTTATCAACTCTTAGAACAAATGGAAGAACCGACATTGGCTGATTTACCTATTCTCGACAAAGCGTTGCATGACGAGAAACCGTCTATTAGAAGACTTGCAGTTGTATACCTTGGTATGATAAAGGATAAGAAAGTGCTGCCCTATATTTATCAAGGATTAAGAGACAAGACAGTGACAGTAAGACGAACAGCCGGTGATTGTTTGAGTGATCTTGGCTTTCCTGAAGCTCAGCAGGAAATGATCAAGGCTTTGAAAGATAAGAGTAAAATTGTCCGTTGGCGTGCTGCCATGTTTTTATACGAAACAGGGGACGAAAAAGCTTTGCCGGCATTAAAAGAAGCTGAAAATGATCCTGAATTTGAAGTGGCCTTACAAATAAAAATGGCCATTGAACGAATTGAGGGCGGAGAAAATGCAAGTGGATCGGTGTGGAAACAAATGACTGAGGCAAGAAAACAAAAGAACAGGTAGGACTTTTGCTTTTTAATGAAAGAAAATGTAAAATATTATACACTTAAAGCTAAATATGCATATGAGGAGGTTTTATTATGTCAATGGCATATGAAGAATATATGCGTGAACTTGTTAAGCCGATGCGTGAAGAATTAGCAGATGCCGGCTTTAAAGAATTAAAAACTGTCGAAGAAGTAGAATCGTTTATGGAAGGAGTCAGTGGGACGACCCTTGTTGTTGTCAATTCAGTATGTGGCTGTGCAGGCGGTCTTGCTCGTCCAGCAGTTACTTATGCAATTCAACATACTGAAAAAAAACCTGATCATCTCGTTACCGTGTTTGCTGGGCAAGATAAAGAAGCTACAGCAAAAATGCGGGAATATTTTACCGGTATTGAACCATCCTCACCTTCAATGGCACTTTTGAATGGAAAAGCTGTTGTCCACTTTATCCCACGACATGAAATTGAGGGCCATGCTGTTGAAGAAGTTGTTGACAATTTACTAACTGCTTTTGCAGATCACTGTTCATAGAGGTGACTCAACTTGCGAAGGATGCTTGCGAGTCCAAACTTCCGAAATCGTATCTTCATCTCAAGGAAAAAATGATACAATATTACTACATGCGTTAAAGTTATTGTCCTTTTTTCAAGGTTGGATTGAACGATCGCCATATTTGCACATACTTTTTTGGTATGTGCTTTTTTTCAAAGATGGATAGAAAGTATAGCTATAATGACCAAGTTATAATATGATAGATAAAGAGAGTTCTTTAAAAATATTCTTTGAAACGGATAAATACTTTTACAAATCGAGAGGAAATCATTTTTGTAATAATCGGTGGCGGTGGTAAAAGGGAAAAACATGGTTCGTTAAATTCGGAATTATATGAATTGAATCATCTTTTTGAACAAAGTTTTTTAGGCTTTGAAAACATACGTGCTAGCAGCCGATTTAAAAACTTGATGAAAAACAAATATTTGGTAATCATGATTACTATTTGTTCTATCTTGAAGAATATTTTGCTGAGTTCTTTGTTTACTTTTATACAAATAACGAAACAAAACATTGTTAAAAAAGGCGTCCAAAAACATATACGTTTATCAAGAAATTGCAATAAATAAAGGTGGTCTATGATGAAACAATATCTCGAATTATGTAAACATGTGCTTGAAAACGGTGTAAAAAAACAAGACCGTACAGGTACTGGAACCATTAGTACATTTGGCTATCAAATGCGATTTAATCTTAAAGACGGTTTTCCGTTACTAACAACGAAAAAAGTCCACTTAAAATCGATTATCTATGAATTATTATGGTTTATTCAAGGTAATACTAATGTAAGATATTTACAAGAAAACGGGGTTCGTATTTGGAATGAATGGGCAGATGAAGACGGCAATCTCGGTCCAATTTATGGCCACCAATGGCGTTCATGGACGGGGGCAGACGGTAGAACCCATGATCAATTAAAGGAAGTAATTGAACAAATAAAGACGAATCCGAATTCCAGACGGCTCATCATTAGTGCATGGAATGTCGGTGACTTGGATAAGATGGCACTTCCCCCGTGTCATACTTTGTTTCAGTTTTACGTTGTCAATGGCAAACTGTCTTGTCAACTATATCAACGTTCCGGTGACTTGTTTTTAGGAGTTCCGTTTAATATTGCTTCATATGCATTGCTCACGATGATGATTTCCCAAGTATGTGACCTCGAACCCGGGGAATTTATTCACACATTTGGTGATGTCCATATTTATTTGAATCATATAGAACAAGTGAAATTGCAATTAACACGAGAACCCCGGGAATTGCCAACGATGAAAATAAATCCGAATGTCAAAAATATATTTGAATTTCAATATGAAGATTTTTCATTGGAAAACTATCATCCACACCCGCCGATCAAAGGAGTCGTAAGTGTATGATATCATTTATCTTTGCAATGGATCGAAACGGGTTAATCGGAAATAACAACGAGATTCCGTGGTATTTACCGGATGATTTGAAAAGATTTAAAAAAATAACGATGGGTCACCCTATCGTCATGGGAAGAAAAACTTTTCAATCCATCGGTCATCCGCTCCCCGGTCGCGAAAATATTATATTGACAAGAAATAAGAATGTATCTTTTAAAGGCTGTATGGTTTTTCATACACAGGAAGAATTGCTTGAATATTGTCGGAACCAAGATGGTGAAGTGTTTATCATCGGTGGTGCAGATATGTTTCACCTTTTCCTTCCTTATGTTGAAAAATTATATGTAACGAAAATCGATCAAGAATTTTCTGGGGATGTTTATTTTCCGGAACTCGATTGGTCTCTTTTTCAATTAGTTTCTAAGGAAAAAGGAAGAAAAGACAAAAAAAACCCTTATGATTATGAATATTTGCTTTATAAGAAATGCTAACCATGGGAAGAGGTGTGAAATATGTGTGGTCGATTTACCTTAACTGTTGATCTCCCATATGTAGTTGAGTATTTTCGGTTACAGTCCATACCGGATCACTTTTCGCCCAGTTTCAATATTGCCCCTTCTCAATCGGTTTTAACGGCAGTTGAACAGAACGATGAAAGAAGGGCGGGGTATATGAAATGGGGATTGGTCCCGTTTTGGGTAAAACAACCGAAAAAGTGGAAACCATTGATTAATGCCCGTTCTGAATCGTTAACTGATAAATCAAGTTTCAAACATTTAGTAGAAAAAAAACGCTGTATTATTTTTGCCGATAGTTTTTATGAGTGGAAAGTGGAAAATGGTATAAAAACCCCGTACCGGATCATGAAAGCGGATGGGAAACCATTTGCCTTCGCCGCTCTTTGGGATCGTAATCGGGAAGGTGATACAGAATTAATTACTTGTGTGATTCTGACAACAAATGCCAATGAAAAAGTACGAAAGATTCATGAGCGAATGCCGGTTATGTTGGATAATGAAGAGGCATGGGAAACTTGGCTGAATACAAAGGAATACCCATATTTAAAAGCAAAGGAGCTTCTGAAACCTTTTCCAATAGAAGAACAGAAATTATATGTCGTCTCAAGTCTTGTAAACTCGCCTAAAAATAATACTAAAGAATGTATTCTCCCTGTATAGCAAAAATATATTAAAAGGATGTGGATTTTAATGTCTATTAAAATCGTTACCGATTCTACAGCGGATTTAACTGTTGAAGAAGCCGAGCAATATGGCATTCATATTATACCACTAAAAATTGATTTAAATGGAAAAACGTACTTAGACCGAGTTGATATTACACCGTCAGAATTTATGGAGGAGATGAGAAAGTCAGAGGAATTGCCAAAAACGTCTCAACCTTCATTTGGAACGTTTACGGAATTATATGAACGCCTAACTGCTGATGGAAGTGAAGTACTATCGATTCATTGTGCTAGCCCGTTAAGCGGAACGGTTCAAACGGCACAGTCGGCGGCAGACCAATTTGACGGGAAAGTAACCGTTGTCGATTCATTATATATTTCCAGAGGACTTGCCTTTCAAGTACTTGAAGCTAGTAAATTAGCGAAATTAGGAAAGTCGATAAAAGAAATTTTGCATCGAATAGAAGAAGTTTGTCAACATACGAGGTTATTTGTCGTTGTGGATACGTTAGAAAATCTAATTAAAGGTGGGCGAATCGGAAAGGGAAGAGCACTCATCGGTTCTCTTTTACACATTAAACCGATCGCAGCACTTAAAGATGGGATGTACTCACCAGTAGCAAATGTCCGTAATTATAGTCAAGTTATTAAGCATTTAGTAAAAAATTTCAAGGAAGATGTAGATGGGAAACATATTAAAGGTATCGGTCTTGCTCATGCTGATGGATTGGAACTGGCGACACGGTTAAAAGAAAGACTTCAGGAGCTCTATGAAAATCTTGAGATAAAAATTTTAGAAACGACTCCGATTGTCAGTACGCATACCGGACCTGGCGCAATTGGTTTCACTTATTTTGCCGAATAATCGGATTTGATTTACAAAAATTTGCAGGAAACCGGCTTAAATCTATTAGGCTGGTTTTCTAGGTTTATCGGTTTGACGCATAAAAACATTTAATTCCATTTTTATCGTTTATAATATTTCCGTTTGTTTTTTTGGTTTGGTACAATATTGCCAAGGACAGGGGGAATCATGTGAGAAACACTCGTATTCTAGTATTGTTGGCTTTTATGTTAATTATTTTAAATGCTTGCAATTCAGCAACCATTAAAAATGGTGTCGAGTGGCCGATTGAGGACTTTAATTATACAGATCAAGATAACAAGCCGTTTGGTTTGGCGGAATTAAAAGGAAAGGTATGGGTGGCTAATTTTATTTTCACAAATTGTGAAACCGTTTGTCCGCCGATTACGGCAAATATGGCTCGGATTCAGAAAATGATTGAGGAAGAAGATTTGGATCAGGTTGAATTGGTTTCTTTCAGTGTCGACCCGGAAGTAGATCAGCCCGAGGTATTAAAAGCGTTTGCAGAAAATTTTACTGAGGATTTACATAATTGGCATTTTCTTACAGGCTATGTACAAAAACATATTGAACAATTTGCTAAAAAGAACTTTAAAACCCAAGTATATAAACCGGAAGATAGTGATCAAGTGATTCACGGAACGGACTTGTTTTTAGTCAATCAAAAGGGGATCATTGTAAAATATTATTCGGCACTAGATGTTCCATACGAAGAATTATTATCTGATATTCAAATTTTATTAAAACAAAGCGATTAATGGCATGCGGCAACTTGCTGCATGTAATTTTTTCATGTTATAAACTATAACAATGATTTTTGGCAATATAAAAATGCGGGAAAATACAATGAAAATAAACTATTCATAAAATAGCAAAAAAATCGTTTAACCCTCTATCTTTCAAGTCTTTCTTCCTTGTATTTAAATTCGCTTAAGTAGTTGCCTTCCTTTAAAAATGTTAAACGTAATTTTCACCGTACAAGGCATATTTGAGAAAGATTATTGAGAGTCCGCAAAAAATACGAAATACTATTTTCATCGTACGGTGTCTATTCAAGAAAGAAAATCTGTTTCATTGCCGGACGCTCGGGAAAAGGATGTGGATAAATATGGTGTCAAGATTAGTTGGTACTTTTTCAATGGTCCCGAGGGGTTCTCATGGACAGTTTGAACAGAATAACCCGCAATTTTGTCCAATTGTGCCAGTCCTATAGATATTTTTTGAATCCAGATATGCATAAAACTTTTCTCTATTATAAATATGATATAATGTATATACAATTTTATTAAACTAGTACAAGTAGGTGAAAAGGTTGAAAAAGATCACCTTCACAATAGTTGCTGTTGTGTTGATTGCCACTTTCGGTTATCTCATGTTTTCCACGCATGCAAATTCTGTATCAAATCAACCGCTCAGGGAAATCTATTCCAATAATAAAAAAGCGAAATTGCCCGTTGATTTTATCCCGTCAACCTTGCACGTTACAGCAATTGGTGATTCATTGACTCAAGGTGTTGGCGATACGACGAATCAAGGTGGGTATTTAAAATATTTACAGGAAGACTTGGTCGCATTAAAAGGGGTTAAAGACGTGCAAGTTTCCAATTTTGGCATTAAAGGTCAGCGATCAGACCAGTTATTGCAACGGCTCAAAATGAATGAGGTTAAGGAGTCAATTAAAAAGGCAGATATGGTATTTATTACAATCGGTGGAAATGATATCATGAAAATTGTCAGCAATCATTTTCCAAATTTACAAGTAGATCAATTTGAAACAGAATTAGTTAGTTATGAAAAACGGTTAAACACAATATTTTCGGAAATTGCGGCCGAAAATCCGGATGCAACCATTGTTTTGATCGGGTTATATAATCCATTTTCGGAATGGTTTCAAGAGATTAAAGAATTTGATGCCATTATTGAAGACTGGAATACAGCGGCCCGGGAAGTTGTTGAGCAATATGATCATGCGATATTTGTCAACGTATCACAAATTTTCGCCAATCCGGATGAAAATTTATTATATGAGGATCATTTCCATCCGAACAATAAGGGATATGAACGGATTAGCAAAAAAGTATTCTCAACTATTCTAAAACACAATGACTTAAAAAAATGGGATTGATGGAAAAGGAGATTATTAATGAATAAAAAGTTTCCGTGGAAGACTGCATTTTTTACATTGCTTGTGATAAATATAGGTATGATCATTTTCTTTTTTATAAGTGCTTTTCTTCCGACAGGTGGTGATTCACTTACCGGTGAAAATGGAGTGTCTAAAAAAACTCAGGCAAGACTAACGGTTATGGCAAACAAAAAGGACTTAAATATTTTGATTAACGACTTCATTGAAAAAGAGAATGCGGAAAGTCCGATTGATTATAAAGTGAAATTAAATGACGAAGTGGAATTATATGGAACATTACCGATTTTTGATCAGAATGTTGAAATGAAATTAACCTTCGAACCAAAAGCACTGGAGAATGGTGATTTGATTTTATCGCAAAATACGATCTATATCGGGAAATTACAACTTCCGTCAAGATATGTAATGAATTTTATCAAAAATAATTATCATTTTCCAAAGTGGGTGGAAATTTTCCCAAATGAAAAAATGATTTACATCCATTTAACAGATATCGAATTGAAAAATCAATTACACATTCATGCCAATACCTTTGACCTAAAAAATGATGATATCTCATTTTCCTTGTTTATTTATTAAAGAATACTCGGGCGTCTGAGCCTTTATAGGCAACCAAAGAGCCGTCGTTCAGCGAAAAAACATTTTCGCTTACTTATGCTACCGAAGTCTTTCTAGTCACCGAAAAAATAAAAATTTTTTCGGCTGCGATGTATTCCCGCGAAGCTTTCCTTGTGCATTTATGCGTTAGGGAAGTAGAAATTGAAAAAATTTTTACTTCCCTATTAGCTAAGAAAAGCGCAGATATTTTGCGCTTTTCTACTATACTTACAAAACCCGTAATCCTTTTGGATAAAGGTTTTTGATCCATCCGTTTGATTCTTTCCCCCAACCGAGTGGAAATCCGTTAATTGTCATCAATACCCAGCCTTTAAATTGTCCTGTTCCTTTCAATGTTTCCCCCTTTAAATATCGCTGCCAATCCTCACCTTCTAAAGACAAATCCATTGTTTGCCGAGATTGTTTTTTCATTAAGGCAAGTGCGAGGGCATGGTTTGGCTCAAATCGATTTTTCTTTAATTCTCCTAGGTGGAGTCCGGCACGTAACACTTTTAATCCGCTTAAGTCCGGACATTCTTCGGGAAGCGAATGAATGACAGACCCAAATACATGTAAATTTTTCCAGTCCACCTGTTGCAAATATTCCCTTTCAAATAAAAAATAGTCCTTCCAATCTTGTTTTTTCTTCGATTTGAATAATTTCGTCGGACTTTCTGGAGTTATGGAAGTTTTTATGAGCTTGGCCGCAAAATGACCTTCTCCCTTTAATTTATGCGGCCAAAGTCGAGCACATTTTTCCACATCCGATAGCCCGGATTTTGTCCATTCAGGACGGCCACCTTCGATTCCATACCGTTTTTCGATTGTTAACAATTCCATGTCCGGATATTTGTTAAGAAATGTTTCAATGACTTGTTCATTTTCTTCCGGGGAGAACGTACAGGTGGAATATACAAGAATTCCGTTTTCCTTTAACATTTGATATGCGGAATCAAGAATCTCCAGCTGTCTTTCCTGGCAAAGTTCTACATGTTCCTGGCTCCAATATTGCCTTGCTTCCTCGTCTTTCCGAAACATACCTTCTCCCGAGCATGGAGCATCAAGTAAAATTTTGTCAAAATATACCGGAAAATGCTGTGCAAGTCGCTTTGGTGTTTCATTTGTGACGACTGTATTTGTTAATCCAAACCGTTCGATATTTTCCGAAAGTACCTTTGCTCGTTTTGAATGGATTTCGTTTGCAATGAGTAAACCTTTACTTTCCATGCAACTGCCGATTTGGGTCGATTTTCCGCCTGGTGCCGCACATAAATCTAGCACTTTGTCAGTTGGTTTTGCATCAAGCAGTTGTGCTACTGCCATAGCACTCGGTTCTTGTATATAATAAAGACCAGCTCGGTGGTACGGATGTTTTCCTGGTTCAACTTGTTGGAAATGATAATAGTATCCGTTATCGGTAAAAGGGATTTTTTCAATCGAAAATGGACAGATGCTTTCCCACTGTTTGGTTGTAATTTTTAATGGGTTTAGACGAAATCCCGCTGTTCGTTCATCTTGATAAGTCTTTATAAACTTTCCAGCTTCTTCTTTAAGTAAATCTTTCATTTTTGTAATAAAAGTTTCTGGTAATTGAATAGACAATATTGTTTCTCCTTTCAAAACCATCAGGACGAGTATTCTAAAGATATATTAACAAAATAAGATAAGGAAGGAAACAACAGTTGCACTGTCCATACCGTTTTTTTACTGCACAGAAAGGAAAAAATAACGAGAAATACGTAACAAATGCAAGCAAACGAATATTTTTACACGTTGACAACATTTTTGCTAAAATATAAAGAACCAAAATGCATGAGAGAGGGTGGTAAAATGACAAGCGATAAATATGAGCAGGCAATTTTTGCTGGGGGTTGCTTTTGGTGTATGGTAAAGCCTTTTGATCAATGGCCGGGTATTAAGAAAGTTGTATCCGGTTATACGGGAGGAGTTGTCCCAAACCCGACTTATGAAGAAGTTTGTCAAGGGACAACAGGTCATTATGAAGCGGTCCAAATTACTTATGATCCGTCCATCATATCTTATGAACAATTACTCGATATTTTTTGGCAACAAATTGATCCGACTGATCCCGGCGGTCAGTTTTATGATCGAGGGCAATCCTACCAGACCGCAATCTTTTATTTGAATGATGAACAAAAGCAAAAAGCGGAACAATCAAAACAAGCATTAGAAGAAAGTCGGCGCTTTCACAAACCAATTGTCACAAAAATTTTACCTGCAACCGATTTTTTTGAAGCAGAGGAATATCATCAGAACTATTACAAAAAAAATCCTGACCATTACAATCGATATTTTATTGGTTCGGGAAGAGCGACATTTATTGAAAAACATTGGAGGGATAAAGAATGACATCATCAAAGGATGAGTTAAAGAAAAAACTCTCACCGCTTGCCTATGAGGTAACCCAGAACAATGGAACGGAGCCACCATATCAGAATGAATATTGGGACCACTTTGAAGAAGGAATTTATGTAGATGTTATTTCTGGAAAACCGCTTTTTAGTTCAAAAGATAAATATGATGCCGGGTGTGGTTGGCCGAGTTTCACAAAACCGATTGATGATGGAGAAATAATTGAAAAGATGGATACGAGCCATCATATGATTCGTACAGAGGTTCGAGGAAAGACGAGTGATGCCCATTTAGGACATGTATTTCCAGACGGACCGGGACCAACTGGATTACGATATTGTATGAATTCAGCTGCCTTACGATTTATTCCAAAGAAAGATTTGGAAAAGGAAGGATACGGACAATATAAAAAATTGTTTGATTAACATGAAAAAATCAAGATAGTAATTGGTTAGAAAGGACAAATTTTTAGGAAGGAAAGGCAAATGGCAAAATCATTTTATCATTTCTTAATGAGATATCGTAATCCCGGGGCAAAGGATGAATTGGCGAAATTTGCACATGATGCATTTCATGATCACGGTTTTCCGAAGAGTTCAACCGACTATGATGAGTTAAGTCGCTATTTGGAAATGAACGGTGACTATTTACCATCAATGACAACTTTTGATCGGGCATGGGAGTTATATAAAGAAATAGAAGATAAATGAATTGTAGGGTGATTGGAATGAGTAGAAATGATTCAAAATTCCGATCCCCTTTTTGTAAGCTAAGTGCATGTTTAAAAAATGGAAAACGGCTGACGATTCTTTATCCCATCTTAATGACGAGTCAAAACTCCTACCTTAGTTTGCAATGAGAAAAGGTAGTGAGGGGGTCCTTGCATCGTCCAGCCATCAGTGGAGATAAAGAACATCCCTTTGAAGGGGCTATCCCTTATTTAGTGGTAATGCCTATTGTCCTCAAATCTCGTTCTTGTTTCATCATGATTCCTCCATGCATATAATAGAGAAACAGCGAGAAAGTGAGGGATAGGGGGCGTGTCGAAACATGAGCAACCAAAGTTTCATATAGGTGATCGGGTGGCAATCGAACAAAACGGCTTGATTACGGAAATCAACAAAATTTACCAAATTGGTGGGGAATGGTTTTATCAAGTCAAGGACAGTCACGATTTGTATTTTGAAAAGAATTTGTTGGCCTGGAAAGATCATAACAAAAACATGATTTTACAGAAACAAGAAAATGTTCAAATCGATTACCGTTTTCAGTTTGGGGATATTGTTCGGGTTAAAGGTTACGGGCAAGATTTATTTGTTATTATCGGCTTTCGGGCAGAAATATGGAGATACAAAGATTCAGCATGGGAAGATTTTATTTATGAATGTTCCCGTCTATATGATGGAGCTTGGATTGAAGCGGGAGAAGATGAGCTAACTTATATAACAAATGAGGAAAATGCCAAGAAATTATTGAATACCAACAAGCAGCAGGGAAAAAAGAGTCCTTTATTAATCACATCGCAAAAAATGCAAAATCGTAAACAGGATATGGAAAATATTGATTCTTTACTTGATCTTTATAATGATTATCAATATTTATATTTAAATTTTGGAGAGTCCGGATATCAAAAAAAGATGAAAGAAATCTTGAAAAAATTAGAGGCATTGTCTAAACACCGTTTCCAAAATAATGAATAGTACGTAACCTGCATCCGTGGAGAGCTATTCCCACGGATGGTTTAGGTGAACCAATTGGACGCATGCGGACAGTTCATTCCCCACCTTTAATCATTTTTCATCTACCCTTTCCTTTTTTCAGCTGAGTAAATATCTTTTCCATGTGCTTCCTGTTCTGCGATTAGAAGTTCTTTAGGAATATTATTTTTTTTCTTTGGCTGATTTATTCGGTTTCGGTGTTTTTTACCCAAGTGTTATCCCTCCATTAAAATAATTCTTTCGCTCTTATGATTGATTGTTTTATTGATAAATATCCTAATTATTATTGGAAAAATTCAACATTGCCTCTTTTAATATGGTATATTGAATGTGTTAATAATAGTATTGGATCATTAAAGGAGGATTTTTAGATGAGTACGCATATAGGTGCAAAAGAAAAGGAAATTGCTGAGACAATATTATTACCGGGAGACCCGTTACGTGCGAAATATATTGCCGAGAACTTTCTAGAAAACTCGGTCTGTTATAATGAAGTCCGTAATATGTTAGGGTTTACGGGAACCTATAAAGGAAAAAGAGTATCCGTACAAGGAACAGGAATGGGTATCCCATCAATTTCAATCTACATAACCGAACTGATGCAAAGCTATCATGTTCAAAATTTAATCCGTGTTGGTACATGCGGGGCGATTCAAAAAGATGTGAAGGTACGTGATGTTATTTTAGCCATGTCGGCCTCAACAGACTCACAAATCAATCGGAAAATTTTTGGTGGTGCGGTAGATTATGCGCCAACAGCAAATTTTGAGTTGTTGAAAAATGCTTACGATGCCGGAATTCAAAAAGATTTACATCTCAAAGTTGGAAATGTGTTCAGTGCCGATCTATTCTACGATGATTATGCTGAACACGAAAAATGGGCAAACTATGGTATATTAGCTGTTGAAATGGAGGCAGCCGCACTTTATACATTGGCTGCAAAATTTGGGCGGAAAGCATTAGCCATCTTGACGGTTAGTGATCATATTTTAACCGGTGAAGCAACATCGGCCGAAGAAAGACAACTAACTTTCAATGATATGATCGAAGTTGCTTTAGAAGCTGCTATTCAATAATTCATGTTTTGTTTAAAAAACAGGCCTGTTTAGCAATATCGGTTTTCATGTTGAAATTCAATCAGATAAAATATATTGATAGGAGTGTTCTGATTGGAAAACCGGTTATTGCATAAACAGGCTTTTTTGCCAATAAGCATAGATCATTTTCCACAATAGGAAAGATCAAAAATATACATAAGGAGTACTTTCACAAACCATTGCAAACAAAAGCAACGCCACTATATGGGGAATACTGGTAATTATAAGAAAAATAAATGCATCTGTTCAAGGATTCCAGAGAGTGATAAAATGATAAATGTTGAATAAAAGGAAAATAGGTGAGAAAATGAATGAGAACGATTATTATATCCGCATTGACCGGAATGCTATTACTATTAACGAGCTGCTCGCTTAATGATTTAAC
>Ga0207789_1000235_pt1 | contig 29434 bp, 34 predicted proteins | sample HigsolmetaGSP12D_FD_184840 | JGI IMG/M metagenome (GOLD analysis project Ga0207789, IMG submission 184840) | High solid enriched microbial communities from the Joint BioEnergy Institute, USA - SP1-2-D (SPAdes) | ecosystem: Engineered > Bioreactor > SSF (Solid state fermentation) > Aerobic >...
TAGGGTCCGTCATGGCGTGGTCTCCAATGGGACCCTGGCGCTCCAACGCCCGAATCCCGTTTTGTGGGCTTCAACACCCGGAGACTACGCCACCCTCTCAAAAGTCCACCACATCCCAGACGGCACCCAGCACGATGAAGAAGGTCGCAAAGATGCCGGCGAACAATGAAGCCAGGGCCGCGATGGCGAGCGCCGGCCCTTCACGTCCCTTGCGTGCCATCTGGTAGCCGTCGAGGCAGGTGACGACCGACGAGTTCTCGCCCGGCAGGTTGACCAGAATGGCAGTGGTAGAGCCGCCGTATTGCGCCCCGTAAAAGATGCCGGCGAGCATGATGAGCGCCTGAAGCGGCTCGAGATAGAAGGTAAGCGGCAAGAGCATCGCGATCGTCGCGACGGGTCCAACACCGGGCAGTACGCCGATCAGCGTCCCGACGAGCGCACCGATCAAGCAGTACAGGAGGTTCAGGGGCTGCGCTGCGAGCGCCAGTCCGTGAAGAAAACCGTCGACAGTGCTCACGCTTGCCTCCCGATGGCCGGCCAGACGGGAATTTGGAGGTTCAGGCCCTTGACGAAGACGACCGTCGAGAAGAGCGCGAGGAAGAGCGCCAGCAGCAGGTTCTGACCATGCCGCGATTCAGGCGATGCGAATCCCGAGACGATCACCGTTGCGCAGACGGCTGCGAGGAGGCCCAGCTCCTCGATGGAGACCGCGAATACCGCGATCGCCAGCGCCACGATGAGGACCGGGCGCAAGCTCCATGTCTCGGCGGGCTCCCCTTCCTTGCGGAAGCCCGCGGCAAGAACGCCCAAACCGAGCAGGATCTGGATGAAGCACAGGAGGTTCGGCGCATAGCCCGGACCCATCTGCGTGATGGAGTCCGGGCGCAACGTGCGCCCGATCCAGAGAAACGCCAGGGCCGTGCCGATAAGCAGAACCCCCGCCAGAACATCCGTCGGGTTGCGCGTCAGCTTCATCGCGCTCCCCTTCCAGGCCACATCGGATCACGCGATCGGTCAGTCGCGCCGCTGCTTCTTGCGTTTGATCAGGGCCTCAATCTCGGCCAGCGGCGCACGGGCGGCAATGGCCTGCTGGACGGCCGCCTCGATGGGTTCGATGTCATCCACCTGATAGATGATGTCATCGATACGCGACTGCGGCAGCGCCAGCACACCGTCCTCGCAGGCGACGATGACGTCGCCAGCCCTCACCTGCGCCCCGGCGCAGCTGTCGGTCGACCGCGCCAGCATCGCCGATTGCACAGACTGGCTCGCTCCCTTTCCCGGTGTCGCGATCTTCTCAAGCCGGGTGCCGATGAGCCCCGTGGCCACGCCGGAGACGCTGGCCGGCATGGGTGTTCACCTGGCCGATGCGGCGCTGCGGCTCGTGCCGGGCAGCCGTCTCGATGCCATCGCCTTCTCGTGCACCTCGGGCCTCGTCGCCATCGGACCAGAGCGGGTACACAAGACGCTGGCGGCGGCGCGGCCCGGTATCCCGATCGTGACGCCCATTGAGGCGGCGGCGCAGGGGCTGTGCGCGCTCGGGGTGCGGCGCCTGTCACTGCTCGTGCCATACCACGCCGAGGCGGCCAATCTGGTGGCTGGATATTTCGAGGATGCCGGTTTCGCGCTCGACCGCTGCTCGACCTTCGACCTCGATGGCGATCTCCAGATGAACCGCCTGTCGCCGGCGGCCCTGAAGCAGGGCGCTCGCCGTGCCATGCATCCGGACAGCGATGGCCTGTTCATTTCCTGCACGGGACTGCGGACGTGCGGCATAGTTGCGGATCTTGAAGCCGAATTGGGCGTCCCCGTCGTCACCAGCAACCAGGCCATGTCGTGGGAATGCCTGGTCCATGCGGGGTGCGAGGATCTTGCGCGCGGCGAAGGCCGGCTGTTCAGCGTTCTGCCAGCGTGAGGACCGACGGATGGACCTGCTTATTCGCAACGGGCGCGTTTTCGATCTCGACGGGGACGTCCACCAGCCCCCGCTCGCCGACCTGCTGATCCGCAACGGTGTCATCGCGGCCATCGGCCCCGGTCTCGTCGCAGAGCCTTCCGTTCCCGTGCTCGACGCCACGGGCCAGCTCCTGATCCCCGGGCTGGTGAAGCCCATTACCATTCCCACGATGTCCTGCTGCGTGGGCTCTTCGAGCAGATGCCGCTCGACATCTGGGGCTATTACAGCGGGCCGGGCAACTATCCGGCCTCCACGGCCGCCGACATCGAACTGCGAACCCTGCTGGGTGCCGCCGACTGCCTGACGAACGGCATCACGACGGTGCAGGACATGGTGACGATCCCGGGCGGGGATCGCGCCCAGCTCGATGCCATTCTTGAGGGCTACCGGTCGTCCGGCATCCGCGTCTCGCTGGGCCTTCAGATCGCAGACCGGATCGCGGCCGAAACCGTGCCTTACTGGGACGAGATCGGCGGGGCCGTCGGCGAGCGCCTTCGCGCTCCGGTGAACGTGGATGCGCTCCGGCGGCTCATCGAGGAGACAGTCGACACAACGCCCTTCGAGCGGCTGGTGTGGGCCCTTGCTCCGTCGGCGCCGCAGCGCAGCACCGACGCGCTGCTCGACTGGGTGGCCGGTCTTGCGCGCGAGCGCAGCATCCAGACGTTCACCCATGTCTACGAGGCAAGGAACCAGGCCGTGATGGCCCGCATCGGCTGCGCCGAGGGCTCCCTCATCTCGCGGCTGGAGCGTTTCGGCCTGCTCCACTCCCGCCTGACCATCGCCCATGGCGTCTGGATCGACGACGGGGAGCTCGCCCGTTTCGGCGCGGCGGGCGCCAACATGGTGTTCAACCCGGCGAGCAACCTGAAGCTGCTCAACGGCTTTGCCCCAATCCGCGGCTATGCGGACGCCGGCGCCGGGGTGGCTATCGGCTGCGACAACTGAAGCGGCAACGATGCGCAGAGCCTGTTCCAGTCCATGAAGCTGTTCGCCCTCTACTGGGGCATGCAGTCGGAGGCCGGCGAAACCGGCGCGGCGAGGCGCGCCTTCCATGCCGCGACGCTCGGCGGCGCCCGGGCCCTGGGGCTCGAAGGGTAGATCGGCGCCCTGAAGCCGGGCTACCGCGGCGACGTGGTGCTGCTCGATCTCGCCATGCCCTGCTACCGGCCGCTTCATTCGGCCCTGAACCAGGTCGTCTACGGCGAGACGGGGCAGTCCATCACCACGGTGGTCGTCGATGGCCGTGTCGTCCTGCGCAACGGCGAGCTGACGCACCGCTCATCGCGCGAGCTGAAGGCTGCCGCCGAAGATGTGCGCGCCCGCATGCAGCCGGCCATCGCCGAAGTTGCCCGCCGCAACGCCGAGCTGCTGCCGCCGCTGCTCGATGCCTACCGCCGGGCAAACGCCTTCCCGCTCCCCATCGACAGATACCGAATGCCTCGTCCCACCTGCGCCTGCGGATGCTCCCATGACTGAGATGCCCGCCGTCCCCCATTCCTCGCCCCGGTCCGAGACGCGAACGGCCAAGGAGCTCCGCCAGTACATCGAATTTCGCTCGGTCGGCAAATCCTATGGTCCCGTCGACATTCTGAAGGACTTCAGCCTCAACATCGCCAAGGGACAGCGCGTTTCGCTCATCGGGCCCAGCGGCTCCGGCAAGACGACGATCCTGCGCATCCTGATGACGCTCGAGAGCATCCAGAGCGGTTCGGTGTGGATCGACGGCAAGCCGCTTTGGCACGAGGTGCGCGGGGACCAGCTGCATCCGGCGTCGGAGAAATACCTGCACGAGCAGCGCCGCCGCCTCGGCATGGTGTTCCAGAGCTTCAACCTGTTTCCTCACCTGACGGTGCTGGAAAACATTACGCAGCCCCAGCGGCTGAACTTCAAACGGCCGCGGCGGGACGCCGAGGACCGCGCCATGGAGCTGCTGGAGATGGTCGGCCTCGCCCACAAGGCCAGGGCCTGGCCGGAGGAGCTATCCGGCGGCCAGAAGCAGCGCGTCGCCATCGCCCGCACGCTGGGGATGGACCCGGAAATCCTGCTGTTCGACGAGATCACGTCGGCGCTCGATCCCGAGCTGGTGGACGAGGTGCTGAACGTCCTGCGCCGGCTGTCGGAGCGGCCGGACCTGACGATGCTTCTCGTCACGCACGAGATGAGCTTCGCGCGCGAGTTCTCCGACCGGGTCATCTTCATGGAATCCGGCAAGATCATCGAGGACGCGCCGCCGGAGAGGCTGTTCGTCAACCCCGCCCAGGAGCGCACCCGCCAGTTCCTGCGCAAGATCCTTCCGCATACGCGCTGAAACGGGGACGAGAATGGAAAAATTCCTGTCCTACGTCCCGCTGCTCATCGAAGGGCTCAAGGTCACGCTGGCCATCTTCACCTGCGCGCTGGTGGTGGCGACGCTGTTCGCCATCGTCGCCGGTACGGTGCGGTTCTCCGGGCCCAAGTGGCTGAGCCGGCCGGTCGCGGCGCTGGTCGAGTTCTTTCGCGGCACCTCCTGCTTCGTCCAGCTGTTCTGGTGCTTCTACGCCCTGCCGCTGTTCGGCCTGACGCTGACGCCCTTCATGACCTCGGTCATCGTGCTGGGGCTCAACGTCGGCAGCTTCGGCTCGGAGGTCGTGCGCGGCGCGCTGGAGGCCGTGCCCAAGGGGCAGATCGAGGCGGCGCGCGCCCTGAACTACTCGCCGCTGAAGAGCTTCCTCCACATCCTGATGCCGCAGGCGATGCGCATCGCGATCCGCCCCGCGGCCAACCTGATGGTCGATCTCCTGAAACTGACGCCGCTGACCTCGCTGGTGACGGTCAACGAGCTGACGCGCAACGCGATGGTGATGCGCAACCAGACCGGCAGCACGCTCGGCACGCTGCTCTGCATCTTCGCCGTCTACTTCCTGCTGTCGTCGCTGATCTACTTCGTCATGAACCGGCTCGAGGTTCATTTCATCCATCGCAAGGCGGTGCGCGCCGCAAGCACTCGGGTGGCGGCATGATTTGGAACACCGATTTCGCGATCTCGATCCTGCCGAAGCTGCTGAAAGGCCTGCTGATCACGCTTCAGGCAACCGCCGGTGGCACCCTGCTGGCGCTGGTCCTGGGGCTGGTACTGGCCCTGTCGGCCCGCTCGGGATCTGTGCTTCTCGCCCGCTCGGCCTACGGGGTGACGGAACTCCTGCGCCGCACCCCGCTGCTGGTGCATCTCTACCTGCTCTTCTTCGCCCTGCCGGAGATTGGCATCGTCCTGCCGCGGCTCACGGCCGGCATCCTGGCGCTCGGCCTGCATACCGGCTCCTACATGGCGGCGGTCTACCAGTCGGGCATCGATGCCGTGCCGAAGGGGCAGTGGGAGGCGGCGCAGGCGCTGGGTTATTCGCGCTTCGACAAGTGGACGCGGATCATCCTGCCCCAGGCCATTCCCATGATGATCCCGTCGCTCGGCAATTACGTGCTCCTCATGTTCAAGGAGAGCGCCATCCTGTCCGTCATCGCCGTGCCGGAGGCGATGCAGACGGCGATGTCCATCGGCAACCAGACCTACCGCTATTTCGAGGCCGTGACGGTGGTCGGCCTCCTCTATCTCGCGATCAGCCTGCCGGTCGCCGCAGCGCTGCGCGCCCTCGAAACCCGACTGGCAGTCACGCGCCAGTAGGACACAGGCAACCTTCAGCCAGCAAACCAGGAGCCTCCTATGTCTCGCATTGCTTTGCGCCGTCTCGTTCCGCTCGCGACAACGCTCGGCCTCGTCCCGACGGCCACCATGCCCGTCTTCGCGCAGGACGCCCTCGACAAGATCAAGGCCAAGGGTGTGGTCGAGATGGGTGTGGCGGCGGAGCCCCCGTATTCCGACCTCAAGGCGGACGGGACACTGACCGGCGCCGACCCCGACGTGGCGCGCGCGGTCTTCGCGGAACTCGGCGACATCAAGCTGAACGCCAATGTCGTCGACTGGGGCGCGCTCATTCCCGGCCTGATGGCCAACCGCTTCGACGCCGTCGCCACCGGCCTTTTCATCCGTCCGGAGCGCTGCCAGGCGGCGCCTTCTCGCAACCGGTGCTCTGCACCGCCGAGGGGATGATCGTTCGCAAGGGCAAGCCGAAGGGCATCACCTCCTACGAGGCGCTGGCGAAGAGCGATGCCATCATCGCCGTCGTGGCGGGTGCGGAGCAGAAGCGCGCGCTCGATCTCGGCACGCCGCCCGAGCGGATCATGGAGGTTCCGGATGTCTTCGTCGCCATCGACCTGCTGAAGAGCGGGCGTGTCGACGTGCTCGGCTTCCCGGACGTGACCCTGATCGAGGTGATGAAGAACCTGCCGGCCGACCAGTACGAGCTGCTGTCACCGCTTGAGGGTGAGCCGATCCAGTGCTCGGCCGCCGCCTTCAACCCGCAGAACAAGGCCATGCGCGACTTCTATGACGCGGGCCTGGAGAAGCTGAAGGCGAGCGGGAAGTTCAAGGAGATCCTGACGGCCTACGGCTTCGATCCCGCGCTACCCGACAAGATCACCCGCACGGAACTGTGCGGCGCCGAGAACTGAGACCTGCCGGCCCCGGTCTTTCGGGACCGGGGCCATCACCCGAGCAGCTGGATTTCTCCATGTCTGGAAGTCGCCATCTCGAGGCCGCGCGTCTCATCGAGTGGGCTTGCCGTCTTGTGCGGTTTCCCAGTCCCCAGACCGCCCTGTTTGAGCGCGATCCACAGGTTCAGGCCTTTCTGTCCGGACCGGTGGTGGAGGTCCTGGAGGAGTGCGGTCTCGGCTGGCGGCGTGACGCCATGGGCAATCTCATCGTCGAGATCGCCGGGCGCGGCGACGGGCCGAGCCTGATGCTGATGGGCTACGCGATGACCCATCCGGCGAACCGGATGGAGCGCCCCTTCGACGGCGAGCTGATCGAGGGGGGCGCAGGCTTCGCGGCCGGGGGCTTGCCGAGCAGAAGGAGCCCTGGTCGCCGCCATCGCGGCTGCTGCCGCCGTGCGCGACACGCCCCTGCGCGGACGTCTCACGCTCGCCATCACCTCGGCCGGGGAAACGGGGCGCCATGATGCGGCCCGTGCCGTGCTCGACGCGATGGACCATGTGCCTGACGCCGCCATCATCGCCATCGGCACCTCGGGCCGTCTGGCACTCGCCAACAAGGGGCGCATCGACGTGGATGTGAGGGTGAGGGGGCGTGCCGCCCATTCCTCGACCCCCTGGGCCGGTATCGACGCCATTGCCGGCGCAAGGCAGGTGCTCGACAGGGTGCTGGCCCTGCATGTGGGGACACGCCATCACCCGGGGCTGGGCAGGGCGACGCTCGCCGCCACCGCCATCCGCTCGTGGCCCGAGGCGACCCACACCATTCAGGACGAGGTGCTCCTGACTTTCGACCGCCGCCTGCTGCCGGGCGACGATCCGCAGGAGGCCTTCGCGGCCATTGCCGCCGCCGCCGACATCGGCGAGCCGTGGCGGACGGAGACGGTGCGCGGGCCTCACATGTTCCCGGCCGAGATCGCGGCCGACGGGCCCCTGGCGTCCGCCATCTGGCAGGGCTGCCTCGCGCAAGGGTCGAGCCGCCGGAGACCTTCTATTCCAACGGCGCGCTCGATGCGGGGCTTTTCCATTCGCTCGGACGCGAGGCGGCCATGTGGGGGCCGGGCAACATGGATCTCTGGCACTCCGACAATGAGAGCATCAGCGTCGACGAGATCGAGTACGGCGCGCGCCGCTACCTCGGATTGATCCATGCCTGGTGCGGATGAGTGCTGACCGGGCGTCACGATTGCTTCGCGCGGCGCCCTGGCGGCGCGGCAGTTTCTGAAAAACGAAAAAACGGAACAGACATGTCTTCGGAATTCGAGGCCCTGCGCGTGGGCTTGATCGGCTGCGGCGGAATGGGCGTGCGTCATGCGCGTGCTGTCGCGGAAATGCACCTGCGCGGATGCCGCGCCGTTGAGATCGTGGCCGTCTGCGACCTCGACGCTGCCCGCCGCGCGCCGATCGTCGCGATGATCCACGAGGCATGCGGGAAAGCACCGGCGGAATACGAGACGCTCGCGGCTCTCCTCGACGATCCCTGCGTCGAGGCAGTTGATATCGTCCTGCCCACGTCGCTGCACCACACGGCGATCCTCGCGGCGCTGGAGGCCGGCAAGCACGTGCAGGTCGAGAAGCCCTTGGCGCTGACAGTGAGCGCGTGCGACCTCATCGTGGCGGCGGCAGCCCGAGCCAACCGTGTCGTCGCGGTGGCTGAAAACTACCGGCGCATCGCCAGCAACCGCGCCATTGGCGGACTCATCCGCGCCGGCGCCTTCGGGCCGCTGGATGCCATGTTCGTGCGCAACCTCGCCTCGCCCGAGCCGCCGGTGCAGCCGGGCGGGAAGCCGGTGGAATCGCCGCTGTGGTACCGCGACCGGACCCGCGCCGGCGGCTATCACGTCCTGGAGATGGGCGTGCACGAGGCCGACCTGCAGCATTTCTGGTTCGGTCCCGTGAAGACCGTACAGGCGAGCACGCATCTTTTCGCCCGCGACCGCGCAGGCCAGACAAACCCGAGCGAGGACATGCTGACCGCCACCTTCTCGTTCGCCGACGGCTTCGTCAGCAATATCTTCTTCTGCTCGACCATCCGCGGCTTCGAGGCGGCCGACCGTTTGCTCGTTGGCCGCGACGCGGTGATCGCGAGCGGCGCGTGGCATGCGTGGCAGGGCGGCGAGGCCCATTTCGAGGGGCAGGGGCGCCGGACGACCGAAGACCTGGTGTCCGGCTGGCTCGAGGGGCTCTGCGCCGAGGAGCGGGCCCGCCTGTTGCCTGCCGGCGCCTGGGAGGAGGGGCGGCCGTCGATCGCGACCGAACCGCTGACCTATGGCGTGGGGCTGGCGATCCACGATTTCGCCCGCGCCGCGCGCACCGGGGCCCAGCCCGAGATCAACGCCGAACTCGCCCGCCGGGCAGTTGCCACCTGCTGCGCGATGCTGGAATCGGCGGAGCTGGGAACGGCCGTGGAGGTCGAGCGCGTCCTGAGCGGCGAGATCCGGGCGGCACAGGCGCCCCTCAACCGCGCCATCGGACTCGACGCATGACAGCGTGGGACCTTTCCGGGCGCCGGGCGCTGGTGACGGGCGCTGCGCAGGGGATCGGAGCCGGCATCGCGGCTGCCTTGCGGGCTGCAGGCGCGCGTGTCACCGGCCTCGACAGGCGGGCCGGCCCGGATTGCATCGGCTGCGACCTCGCCGATCCGGGGCAGATCGGCCCGGCCGTCGACCGCGCGGCCGAAAGGCTGGGCGGCATCGCCATCCTCGTCAACAACGCCGGAATCAACGAGAAGCGCGGCCTCGCCGAGATTGACCTCGCCCATGTCGACCGCCTCATCGCGGTCAATCTGAGGGCCCCGATCCTGGTCGCGCAGGCGGCGCTGGCGCACATGGGGCAGGGCGGGCGGATCGTGAACATCGCCTCGGAACTCGCGTTTCTCGGACGGGCGCAAGCCTCGGTCTATGCCGCGACGAAGGGGGCGCTGCTGTCCCTCACGCCCCTCCTGGGCGCGTGAGCTGTCGCCGCGCATTCTCGTCAACGCGGTCGCACCCGGGCCGACCGACACGCCGCTGCTCAACTTCGCCTTCCTGCCGCCTGAACGGCAGGCGATGGAGACCGACAATCCCATGGGCCGCATCGGAACCGTGGAGGAGGTCGCGGCCACCGTCGTCTTTCTCTGCGGCCGCGGCGGCGATTTCTACACCGGCCAGTGCCTCGGGCCGAATGGCGGCAGCGCGATGTTCTGATGTGGCCGGGCCGGGTGGATCCGGCAACCCCAGCTGCCGGAGTGCGCCCAGGTCAGCATCCGGCGTCGTGAAGAACGTGGGCCAGGTCGCACCCGCCATCGCCGACGCGGTCAAGGATTGGTCAGCGGGCACACCCGACCCTGTTTTCGTGCACCATCGGCCACGCTGCAGGGCCCGAAGGGCGCTGCGCCAACGGTGGGGCCGCCCTTCTCGCCGGGCTGCCACCCCTCCTTTCGGGCGCCTTGCCATCGGTTGAAAGCCGGTTCAATCATGTCCATATCGGGGGGACACGGGGGCAACAATGACGAAGATGCAGTGGCAACAAAGCCAGTCCCGAACGGATCTCATCCCGTTATGGGCCCGTGCCCGTGACCGCCGCGAGTGAGCGGTGTGGGCATCCTCGTGACAACAAGAAGAACATTGGCCGTCGGTCCTTCGGGACAGGGGGGCTGGGGAAGGGACTGCGATCCATGAAGATTTCCGAGCTCATCACGCCTGACAGGGTTGTCGCCCGCATCGCGGCGCCGAACAGGCGACAGGTGATCAAGGAACTCTCGCGCATCGCTGCCGAGAGCGTCGGCCTCAACAGGGACGACATCTTCGAGGCGGTAGTCTCCCGCCGGGGCAGCATGACAATCGGCCTCGGGCGCGGCACCGCCATTCCGCATGCGACGGTGAGGGGTATCGACAGGCCCGTCGGCGTTTTCGCCCGGCTCGATCCGGCCGTCGACTTCGAGGCGGTGGACGGTATCCCCGCGGACATCGTCATGCTGGTTCTCGCGCCGGAAGGGGATGAGCGGCCGCTGCTCGTCGCCATGTCATGCGTGGCCCGCAGCATGCGCGACAGTGCGCTGGTGTCGCGCCTCAGGACCGCGAAGGACGCCGAGGCGCTCTATCTCTTGCTGACGAGCGATGCATGGCAGGGCGCAGAGCCCGCCCTCGCGGAGGCGTCGACCGGCACCTGATCCTGCTCCGGCCCTGGAGCTTGAGCCGCGACGCCGGATTGGCGAGGATCGCGGAAAAGCAGGAAGGGGGGTGCGATGGAGGACAAGGAGACGGAAGGCGCGCGCGCGTCGGCGCAGACGCGGAAGCCGCCCGCGCGCCGCAAGCGACAGTCGGCCGCGGAAGCCGTGACGGCGGGTGCCGACTTGGGTGTTCCCGCCAACGACGATGCGGCCGCGCCGGGCCCGACGAAGGCGCCAAGGCCGAGGACGGGAAGGGCGCCGCCGGGGGCTTCCGGTGCCGAGGCGTCGCCGTCCGCGGAGGCTGCGGCCGCTTCCCCGTCCGGCGACGGGTCGGTCGAGGAGGCCGTCGAGGCCCTGGCACGGGAAACCTACGAGCGGATCGTCAGGGACGACACGTTCGACGATCTCAAGCGCCGCGCTGCCTTCAACGCCCACGACAAGGGCCTTTTGCTGCACTGGCTCTCTGTCGCCCGCGCGACGCTGGCGAAATCCGCCTAGCACGCGCGCCGGACGCAGCTGTCGCCCGTTCAGGGGCAACGGCTGCGCCTCATGTCAGTCGGTTTGCGAACAGGGCGGCCACCGGGACGCACCGGTTAGTCGGCGATGATCTCCAGCCACCCGGTGTGCACCCAGCCCCGGTTCTCGTAGGGAACCTCGCGGGTGATCCTCGACACACACGTGACCCCGGGCGTGCGATAGACGATCGCCGCCCAATCGCCACGCACCTCGAACACTTCGACGATCTCGTCGTTGTAGAGCTCGCCGAGCTTGCGGTACTGCGTCCCTGGACCGGAACGCACCGAGAGAAATCCGTCGCCTCTGGGGTTCAACCCCCGGACCACGCCGATGACGCAGGTGGCCATCTGCCCGTCGCTGCCGCTCTCGATCACCGGCACGTCGGGAACGCGCCCGCCCGCCCGTGACGACTTGCTGCCAGGCGGAGCCGCGGCGGGATCGAGCCGCAGGGAGAAGGTGCGCTTGCCCGTCGGGCAGCATCGCGGGTCGCCCGGCCTCGGCACCGTCATGGTGACGCTGATCCGCCCCGGCGAGAAGCGGACGGCCCTGGGATCGAGGCCGTGCACCTCCTGAATAGAGGGCTCACGCGCCAGCACATATCCCGCGCCGGTGTCACGCCAGATCCACGTTGCCAGCGCATCGCTGTTGCCGCCGGTCGGATAGTAGACGAAGGAGATGGCGTCCCGCGTGCCCGTGCCGGTGAGGTCGCCGTAGAAGACGTGTGCTGTTATGGGGCCGTCGAAGCCGTTCCTGCGCACTTCGGCGCGGATCGCGGCGGCGGCCGCGCCCTTGAGGCCCTCGATGGTCTGGGCTGCCGCTCCTGCCGCGCCCGCCAGCGCGGCGGCGACGATAGCGATGAAAAAAGTGGCGATCCCGCGCATGGTCGTGCCCCCCTCGTTCGACCGCCGAAAGGCCGGCAGGCACGTCCCGAGCGCCCCCGCCGCCCGCTCTTTCATACATCGAAATCACCGGGCGGCGGAGCTGCCCGAACGTGTAGGGCACGAGGCCACGGGCGGCAGGTCTTCCCCTTCCGGCTTCAGGAGGCGGATTTCGCCCCCATCGTGCGGACGCGCTCGCGGTGGGCAGTGTAGAGGCCGCTTGCGGCGATGATCGCGCTGCCGATGAGCGTCCACATGTCGGGGATTGTCCCGAACACTGCAAAGCCGAGGACGCCGGCGAAGATGAGCTGGACGTAGGAGAAGGGCGCGACGATCGACACGGGCGCCTTGCGATAGGCGATGATGACGAGCCAGTGCCCCGTGGTGGAGAACGCGCCCATCAGGAAGGCGATGCCGATCTCGCGCAGCGTTGGCGTGTGCCACTCGAAGGGGACGAAGGCCGACAGGGTGACGAGGCCGACCACCGCTGACCAGGCGAGCATCGTCTCGGGCCGCTCGGAGCTCATCATGCGCGTCGTGATGGCGGCAACGGCCCAGGACGCCGCCGCCGCCATTGGCAGGAAGGCCGCGGGGCTGAAGGTCTCGCCGCCCGGCTGGACCACCACCATGACGCCGGCGAAGCCGACGAGGGCGGCCATCCATCGCCTGACACCCACCTTTTCGCCGAGCAGGGGGATCGACAGCGCGGTGATGAAGATCGGCGAGACAAAGTTGATCGCACTTGCCGAGACGACTGGCAGATAGCGCAGGCCGAGGATGAAGAGGACGGAGGAGCCTGCCATGCCAAGGCCGCGGATGATCTGGAGGCGCATGCGCTGCGTCCGCATGGCTGCCGGCCCCCGCAGTACGAACACCGCCGGCAGGACCATGGCGCAGAACACGATGTATCGCAGCCACGTCACCTCGATGGCCGGCACGGTGTCCGTCAACAGCTTGGCGGCGACATCGCCCATGGCGAAGAACGCTGTTGAGAGCACGACCGTGAGGATGGCGAGCAGCGCGTTGTCCGGCAGCTGGCTCGTTGCGCGCGGCGCCGTGCCCTGATCGGCCACAGGGAGATGGCCCGCGCCGGAGGCTGAGGGGGGAGGGGACATCGTCGCCAGGAAACCCGTCTTCCGGGGCCTTCCGCCCCGCATGCACAGCATCCTGCCATGACTTGGCTGACCATTGGGTGAATGAAGCACTGAAACTTTGCCGGGACAGGACTGCGACGGGCGCATGACTCCCGCCTTGCCGCCTCAATCGACTTCGAGATTGTACGATGCTCCTGGCGCTGCCCCTTCACGTGACAGTGTTCACCTTGTGCATCCGACATCCCGCAGAGCGCCGGGGGCCTATCCCCACGCACGTGGGGGAACCTCGATGGCGTCCGGCACAGGGAGCCCCTGCGGGGGCCTATCCCCACGCACGTGGGGGAACCGTCGAGGTGACGCGCAAGACACCTCCTGAGCAGGGCCTATCCCCACGCACGTGGGGGAACCACGTTCTGGACCTCCTCCGCGTAGATCGCGTCGGGCCTATCCCCACGCACGTGGGGGAACCTCGCGGGCGTACAGCAGGCGGCAGAACATGCCGGGCCTATCCCCACGCACGTGGGGGAACCGAATTCGCCGGGTCGTGGTCGCCGCAGAAGAGGGGCCTATCCCCACGCACGTGGGGGAACCTTCGGGATCCATTTCAGGTTTTCGGCTTCCGGGGGCCTATCCCCACGCACGTGGGGGAACCCGCCGGGATCGAGACCCCACCGATGGATGTGCGGGCCTATCCCCACGCACGTGGGGGAACCACGAGGCCGAGCGGGTCGCCCTGCCCCTTAATGGGCCTATCCCCACGCACGTGGGGGAACCAAGCTCGTCTTCCCGCTCATCGCCCAGCCGAAGGGCCTATCCCCACGCACGTGGGGGAACCACTACGAGGGCAGCGCGGACGTTGACGCGGTCGGGCCTATCCCCACGCACGTGGGGGAACCTTGGCCCAGCGGATCATCCCGGCTCGCACGAAGGGCCTATCCCCACGCACGTGGGGGAACCACTGACGACGCAATACATCGATGCCTGATCCCGGGCCTATCCCCACGCACGTGGGGGAACCCCATGAAGGTTGCCATCAAGCACCCGATCATCGGGCCTATCCCCACGCACGTGGGGGAACCTTTGCCAGCTTGCGCTCGGCCGTCTTGATGGCGGGCCTATCCCCACGCACGTGGGGGAACCTCCAGCCACTCACGGCTGACAGAGCGACCGATGGGCCTATCCCCACGCACGTGGGGGAACCACCTACCTCGTCGGCGAGCGGCAGCCCGAGCTGGGCCTATCCCCACGCACGTGGGGGAACCAGAAGGTCAGCGTTGCCGTCCTCCCCGCGAGCGGGCCTATCCCCACGCACGTGGGGGAACCGTGCAGCGAGGGCGGCGCGTCCTTTCTCCGCAGGGCCTATCCCCACGCACGTGGGGGAACCTCTGAGCATTAACACACTGATATGCCTTTACAATGTCAAAGAGCGCGCGGGCTAGAGGGACTCGGTCGTTTTGGGCAGTGGCCGCCGCACGAGCAGCGTGGCGTCATGCGGCACGATTTCCTTGGGCGGCTCCCCGAGCGTGGCGAGGCCGAGGCCGCCGAGCGCCGCACTGTCAGCCCAGGTCATCACAATGCTGCCCCGGCCCAGCTGGCCGTACCAATCGTTGAGCACGTCCCAGACTCGATTTCTGACGCCGGAACTCATGCGCGGGTGCGCGTAGACGCCGGGCGCGAGCTCCAGCATCACCGAGCCCAGAAACCCGCGATACCGGGCTTCCACATCCCGCGTGATGACGACCACCATCGGCATCAGCCGCTCTCCCGGCCCGGCCCGATCAGATCCTTGATTCGGTCGATCATCGAGGGAATGACATCGCGCTGACGGAACAGCTGTGCAGCCCGCCGACGGGTGAGACGCTCCACCGGTTCGCCTGTCCTGAGCGCCTCTGCCGCGGCGCCGAAGGCGATGTCCAGGGTCACGTTGTGCCTATAAAGGTCGGCAATGTCGAGAACGAAGGACTGTCCCGAGTCTTCATGCACGAAGCCCAGCTGGGGGATGGCTCCTACAGCTGCGACGGCGACGCAGGCAGCTGCCCGCATCGCACTGGAGGCATGGTTGATGGCTTGGTTCGGAATGTCACTCGCACTCGGGTTGTCGCGGTCATAATCGCGCCCACGCCAGAGAATGCCGTGCCGTTCTGCGGCAAGCTGATAACTCCGCTTGATCCGTGCGCCTTCCTGTCCGCGCAAAACCTCTATGTCGCGCGTCCGCACGATCTCACCGAAGCGGATCGCATACATGGCCCGTGCCACTTCCATCCTCGTCGCGGGATCGGCCCAAAGGCGGACTTGCTCGCGCGCTATGGCGGATGTGTCGGGCATCAGGGGTGGTGCGGTGTAGAAGCGGACCGCCCCTTCCCCGATTGCTGCCAGGGCGCAGCCATGCCGGGCGAGGAGGCGCAAGGCATCGTGGGTAACGCTGGATCCCGGCCCGAGCAGGACGATGGAAAGGGATTGGTGCGGGATCTGGTAGTCGCCCGCCGCCAGCTCGCCGCCCCCCGCGGTCACGAAGCGGAGGCTGCCGTCCTCCACCTCGAGACGGCCACGCTCCAGCCAGATGAGGCCGTGACGGTCCCCGTGAGGGATCCTCGCCTTCTCGAGACCCAAACGACCGAGCAGCATCGGCTAGCATCCCTGTGGCGGGCGCAGCAGCAGCATGCCGTAGCCGTACGCCGTGTGACGGCCCAGGCCATGGCGCAGCTTCTCGGCAAAGGCGGCGCCGTCGGTGATTGACAGCTCTCCGTGGAGGGTGACGTCCGGCCCGTGTGACGTGGCGCCGTAGCGTACTGCGAGGGTCCGTTCGATGCGCGCCATGCGGACGGTCTCGATTCTCGCGGCACCGTCCAGACGCTTGGCGAGCCATTGCGTGTAGACCTGGTCGCGCTGCAGCCGCTCGCCCGCGTCCTCCGGCGGGCCGTCGGGGAACCGGCGCAATGTCTCGACGAGCCAGGCATCCACTTCCGCCCCCTTGCGCGTAAAGTGTCCCAGGGGAGCGTGCAGCCGCCGGACAGGGCGGACGCGGACATCGAACGCGAGCCTGCGGCCGGCACGCCAGCTTTCGGGCATGGCCTTGACGGCGAGATGCTCGAGGTCAAACACGCTGGCGCTCTCGGGCGGGGCGGTCTCTGCGAGCGTGTTGCGCAGTTGGGTTTCCGTCTGCCCCGTGTAACCGTAGAGCGTCGCGAGCCTCGCTCCGCTGCGCCCGGGCATGAGGCGGAAGGGCTGCACGGCACTTTTCCCGAAGGCTTCGCAGAGAAAATGGTGCAGCGCCCGTCCTTCGTCTGCACCAAGCCCGTTGACGGCCATGAGACGGCGCAGTTCGCGCAGGTCGACCGGAAGGCTGATTATGTGAAGTGCCGTCATGCTGCCTGCCTTTCCGGCGCGATCCGGCCTTCGACGACCTTGCGCGCACCGCCATGCAGCCCCGTTCGCCAGTTCCGGATATCGGGAATGTCGATGATGCGGTCCACCGGTTTTCCGGTGTCTGGGCCTTCGCCCAGCGGCCAAAGCGCGCGCACCTCAGCGCCGCCGGTTTCACCGCTGATCTTGCTCAGGGCGTCGTAGGCGTTTGTTGCATTGACGAAGGGCGCCTCGCGCACAAGCTGTCCCGCCGGAAGGCAGGGCTTACGGCCGATGAACAGCGGGCGGGCGGGTCTCGCCAGCGCTTCGGCAAGCGTGTCGAGATCGGGCGTGCCGTCATCCCGCAGCCGCAGCACCACCACGACATGCTGGTCCATGTGATAGTCGCGCAGGCGGCGGTGCGGCGCATTGGCGTTGGCCCCGCCACCTTCTTCGTGCTCACCCCATGTCGTCCAGCCTTTTTCACCTCTGAGCCAGGCGTTCTGGATATCTGTCAGCAGCCCCGCCGGGTTTTCGCGATCGCGCCGCGCCGCAAAGATGAGCCGATCCTGCAGCTGTTGATGTTTCTCCCATTCCGTACGGCGGTAGCCCAGCGCGTTGGCGAGAAGTCCGGTCATCATCGACAGGCACGGGAAATCCCGCGTCACGCCGATGTGGTCGATACGCACGCCACCGAACGAAAGCAGCGGCGCTTCGAGATGCAGGACCAGCCAGCGGTATTCCTCAGGCATTTGCGGCTTCCTTCACCTTCCCTGCGGCCCATTCGGCCAGCGCGGCGAGTGAGCCCTTCTCGATGCCGTCGATCTGGCCTTCCACGCACATCTGGCGGCGCTCCTCGCCGGTGGCATAGGCCTCGTCGAATTCCTTCAGGCGCTTGTCCAGTGCCTCGATGGCCTTGCTGAGGTCATGGGGGATCGCCTTGCGGTAGCTGGTGGCCAGCGAACGCGGCTGCCGGTCGCCTGCTTCGACCAGCATCAGGTCAGCGCGGCCATAGGGCGCGGTGGAGCCGAGCTTGGCCCCGGGCGACACTTCGGCAATGAGATGAAGGAGATTGTAGGTTACCCGGGAGGCGAGATCCTGGTCGCCGCCGAGATTGGCGATCAGCCCAGGCAGGTCGATGACTACATAGCCGTAGAACAGGCCGCAGGTGATTTCGGTTTCCTGGATCGTATCCGCCCCGCTGTCGTCATCGTCTTTTTTCAGATCATCGACGGCGGTAAAGTAGTCATCCTCGGCTTCCGTTGCATGCACGGTAAAGGCATGCGCTACGTGCACCGGGGCCTCGATATTGGCCGCGGGGTCGGAGGTCACCATGCGCCCGAATAGTGCTGCGGTAAGGCCGCCGGGTAGGGCCGTGTTTTCTGCCATTGCCTTGAAATTCTTGTCCTTGATCCAGTCGGCAACGGCTTTCCCTGCTGAGTTCGGGCTGACCGAGAAGAAGGGTCTGGCGGCTCTTCTTGCCTTTGTCGGCCTTGTCTCCGTACACGAGCTTCTGGAATGCCGGCTCAAGCGCAGCCACTACCTCATCGGAGTAACGCCCCTTCAGGGGAGCGATCACCTTCTCCGTCACCAGTTCCCGGGACCGGAAGGAGTCGACATAGCCCGCTAGCCGCTGCAGCGCATGCGGATCGTTTTCCGCAGTCCGCCAGTGCCTCTTGAGGCATTGCGAGGAAATGCGCGTCCGGCTGGTGCCGCCGTAAACGAGTCGCTTGGCCTGACCGCTGTCGTCCCGGTTCAGCAGCGCAGCGGTATAGGAATGAAGGGTATGGATCTGAAGGAAACGCGGGGTGGTCATGCGGCTTTGTCCTCGTTTGAATCCGTCTGCGATTGCGCCTTGTCCTTGGCGCGGTAGTAGGTCTCGGCCAAGCGGCGGCCGTGCGAAACATCGTCCGAAAAGAGCAAACGGGCGATGTCGGTGCAGTTCACGCCGTTGTGGCCTTTGGCTGCGAGCCAGCGTGCCATGCGCTCCAGCGCCTCTCCACGTTTTGCATGAGGGAGCGCCAGAAAATTGAGCAGGCGCGTTTCGGGATAGCCTGCCTCGAAAAGGGCCGCACCGAGCGGCTTGCTCCTGTCGTGCAGCATCTTGTGCCCGTCCGGATCGCCTTTGGGCGTGAGCAGGGCAAGAATGCGCACGAACAGCAGGCTCTTGCTGTCCGTGCGCAGATCATGCTGCACGGCCAGCCGCCAGAAATCGCCTTCGCCGGGTCCCTCTGGATCCATGCGGCGGAGCCTGGCAAGCTGGCCGGGGTCGAGTTTCACCATGCTCTGGGCGAGCTGGAACACCCTATCGCCGGGTGTCTGTCTGTTCTCCTCAGGCGGCATCTGTCATGGCCTCCATTTGCTGCTGCATTGGAAAAAGTTCTGGGTAGCGTTTTTTCACTAGGAAGCGGAGCAATGACCTTGCCCGCGCCTCGGCGCGTGGGCGGAACAGCGAGGGACACGGCAGTGCCGGCAGTGCCTGTTCGAAGATCATCTGCGCCCGACTCCAGAGCTTTTCCGCAAACGCCTTTTCTTCGGCTTGCAACGCTTCCGGTCCGGCTTCCAGCGCCTCGAAGCGTCTCCAGAGATGTTCGAAGAAGATCTCGTCCGCGTAGCGGTCGAGATGTGTGTGGGCGAGCTCGGCATATTTATAAAGTTTTTCCTTCTTCTTCTTCTTCTTTTTCCCCTCCTGCTCCTCCCGCTCACCGCCCGCTGCCGCCAGCACAAGGGCATCGCGCAAGGCCTTGTCGAACGTCACGATGCTTTCCACCTGAGACCGCGCAAGCTGGTGCAACTCGGGTCGTCTTGCCCCGAGAGCCCGGGCGACCTTGCCGGAAAGGGGCACAACGCGAGACTTGAACCCTTCTGTTTTGCTGTTGCCTCGCGAAAGTGCAGCGGCAACCACGGCCAAAGTCTCGCCTTGCCGGTCTATATCGGCCAGCTCCGCCAGGACCGGCCTGTCCCAGTCGCCCGAAAAAAGCAGCTCGGTGAGCCTGCGATAATCGAAATCGCCGCCGCTCAGCGTCAAGCTCTTGTTCTCAGCCCTCAAGACGGGAGCCCAGGGATCATCAAGTGCGCCGTTCAGATGCTTGGCATCGATTCGCGTGGCCTTGGAAGTTCCTGTGGAGCCGAAAAGACCATGCTCGCGTATTGACAGGCGCACGCGGCGGCACACCTCTATGAACCAGACATCCAGATCCCGCGTACGGAGTTGTGCTCCTTCGGGCCAGGGGGCAAGCCAGGTCAGGCCGACGCCGCCCACGGGCGGGTAATCGATTACCGACTTGTCCAGCACCCTTTGCCGGGTGGTCAGAAGCACAGCGACGTCACGACTGAACCAGGCGCCAGGTCGCGGGGCCATGTTCATCGGCGTCCGACTTGACAATGGCGCCAGTCCCAGCATCGGACGCGAAGATGATCCGCCGTTCATGCGGGCGATCCCGTAATTGTCGCGGCCGTTATAGCCTTCGCCCGTCTGAAGGGTGACAAGCGCAAACAGCCAGTCCTCCGGCTCTGCCTGGCGCGCAACCGCCTGCTTGAGATCGTGGTTCTTCGCGGTAATGAGCAGGTCGAGGGCGTCCGGCGAAGGAGCCGGCTTCTCCAGCCTGACCTCATCCGGCACCGCCGCCTGCATGAAGGCAGGCTTCGACCAGTCGTCGACCACGAGGCACCATGGCTCGTCGTCCGGAAAATCCTTCGTCAGCCCGCGCAGCAATCTGCGCCAGGTCTCCTCGTCCTGCGGGATTTCCGTTTCGCCCGCTCCGTGGAGGGCCAGTGCGGCAAGCTGGACAAGAAACATGTGCCAGAACATGCCCTGGTGGGCGCGCAGTGCGGGAAAATCATCAACCTCGTCGCGGGCGAGTGCGGCGAGGGTTCCCGGCAATGTCAGGGCACCGAGCGGGGCGGCCGTGATGAGCGCGTCCGTCAGAAGGTTGAAAATCTTGCCGCTCATGATTTCACCCTCTCCAGTCCCTTTCGGCCGTATGAAAAGCGCGTTTTGCCGATGGCGAAGCAAAGCTTCCCGTCCGCCGCGTCCGGCGTGATCGGTTCATCCAGCGGCACGAGGTATCTCGACCAGTGTGCGGGCAGGGTGACGCCGCTCACCACCTGTCCGAAGGGGCCCACGACGCCTTCCGTGAAGCGGATTCTTGCTCCGTCGGCGCCCAGGCGGGTCCGCACGGTTTGCGCATTCTCCTCGCTGAGAAAAAGCCGGGGCCTGCCGCTTGCGTCGAGGAAGTTTTCGTCCGTATGCAGAACAACATTCCTCGCGCTGCCGGCTTCTGCGATGCCGGCCCCGAAGATGCGGTTCCAGTACGCTTCCCATGTCTGCCCGAGTTCCCGGTTCAAGGCCTCGATCTTCTCAGGATGGGTGGCGGTCTCCACGAGCAGACGGTTCATCTGTGGGATGATCCATTCAGGGTGATCGACGATGAGCCGTCGCGTGAGCTCGCAGGCGTGCAGGTTTTGGTAGACCCCTCCGCCGTCCTCAAACATGCCGATCCCATTCTCGAACTTCGGTGCGGTGAAAGTATCGAGGCCACTTTCGGGGGCAAGGACCACGCACCGCGGCACTTCAAATCGTTCCGGTCTCGGAAGCGCATGGCGGTGCAGGCGGCCGATGCGCTGGAGTAGGACATCGGCTGGACAGAGGTCCGTGACGAGCACGTCTGCGTCGATGTCTAGGCTCTGCTCCAGCGTTTGGGTGCCGATGACGATCAACCCGCCGCCTGGCCGTTCGTCCGATCTCGGCGAGAGCGCTAGTTCCACGGCGTCATCCAGCAACTTGCGGTCTTCCGGTGCAAAGCGGGAGTGGTGCAGTGCCGGTTCGTCGCTCACTTTCCACAGCAGAGGGCCTGCACCCGCCTCCTCGACCGCCCGAAAGGTCGCCAGCGCGGCCGCCACTATATTGCGGATAAGGAGGACCTTTGCTCCGGCGTGTGCCGCTGCGATGGCTTGCCGGGCTGCTTCTTCCGCTGTCCATGATGGAGCGAGGCGCATGGACACGCGCTTCTCGGGCCCATCGGTGGCGGGCGCGTTCGGCCTGTCCTGCCGCATGCCCCAGATGGCCGGGTAGGGCGTGCTGACCGCGGCGTTGAAGGAAGGCTCCACGGTCCGTCGCCGCTGCGTCAGCCATTTGACCCGCGCCACGGAGCCGAGCGTTGCCGACATCAGCATCGCATAGCCGCCACGGCCCAGATGTGTCTGGAGGAGATGCGTCTGGACCTCGCTCATGTAACGGTCCGAAGCATGGATCTCATCGATCACGAGCAGCGACCGTGCCAGCGCCGCCGAGCGCAGATGTGCATGCTTGACCTGTAGCGCCGCCAGCATGGCCTGATCCACGGTTCCCACGGCCACTGTGGCTGCCAGATACCGTTTGGTGCTTTCGGCAGCCCATCGCGACAGCAGGCGGCGTTCATCGGTGCCGTCATCGTCATCCCAGCGGACCTTCCAGCCGGGGAGCGCCTGTCCCTCATGTTTGCCCGCCTTGAAATAGCCGGGCACAGCAAGAACCGGTTCGGGAGCGGCATCTCCAAACAGCCGCCGCATGGCCAGATGCACGCGACCATGGATCTGCTTGGCGGCTGCGTGGGTCGGCAGGGCGAAGTACAGGCTATCCACCCGGCCGGCTTCGAGCAGGCGAGCAAAATGCCAAAGCGCCGCCTCGGTCTTGCCTGACCCGGTTTCCGCTTCCAAGATGATCAGCTGTTCATCCAGCGGAGCGGAGCCGACTGCTTCCTGCGCAGGGCGTGGCGCATAACCGCCGGTCAAGGTCATGAAATCGGTCCGTCCATCCAGGACCGCGCGTAATCGTTCCGTATTGAGCCCGACGTGCTCCATTGCCTGCCGAGCCCTTTTCTGTGCCTCGGGCCAATAGTCGGGGTCGAAATCCGGAACATAGGAAAAGATCTCCTCCGTCGAGCCCAGCCAGTCGGCGAGCATGACGAGACCGCAGAGGAGATGCTGGAATTGGGGCCCAGACGGCAGCGGTTCGCTGTGGTCGGAAAAAGCTGGCGCGAACCAGCGCCGCATTGTGCTGCCTAATTCCCGAGCTGCCACTAGAGGGTCGTAGCTGATGGCTTCCGCCCTGCGCCAGCCGTTCCCGGCATGGTCGTCAAACTTGAATGGCCGACCGTGATGGGCTAGCACTGCATAAAGCAGATTGAGATCGACACCCCAGGAGCTCAGTGCCTCTGTATGGAGGGCCCTCGCGATCTCGGCGGTTTCGTGCGAGCGGAAAATGGCTGCACCGGCAGGTTGGTGGCCAACGAGGCCATCCCGTCGGGAGCCGTCCGGCAACCCTTTCGCCTGAAAATCTGGGTGCAGCTTTCCGCAATCATGCAGGAAGACGAGTGCGGCAAGTCGCGAAATATCGAGCGAGGTAAGCGGCCGAGCGGCGGAACGTTCCAGTCTTGCGCGTACGACAGGCAGCGCGCAGATTACCTCGAAACAGGCCGCGACGTCGGCGCAATGATGCGCAAGATGATGGGATCCCGCTGGCCCTACCTTTCCCCAGGGGAGAGGAAAGTCTCTCATATTGTGCGTCGCCCCCAGCCTTTCCCTTCCTTCTGGCGTGGCAGCAGGTTGCACGTGCTCGAAGAACGAGGGGCGATCGGACTGCCCCTGCATACTTCGTCGCTGCCTGTTGTTGGGCCCAGCATGGGCCAAGGTTTCGCAGAAACGTGGCAGATCCTTCCGCTAGGGACAATGCGGGCAAATCTACAATCGGTCAAGCGCGACCATTTGAGGATTTAGACTACGCATGCGGCAGCGGGTCATCGATCTCAACCTGATGCCGCCAGACAAAGAGCACGTCAGAATGAATACCTGAGTCATCATGTGAGGGACTGCGCGCGTCGTTCGAAGTTGCGGACCTATCTCTGGCCGGGCGCTTGGGTTGGCGGTCCCCAAGGGTCTGAGTTATTGTCACTGACCACCTCCCGTTCTTGTCGGCTGCCTTCCACCCGGCGCCTCGCGCGTCGTTTCAAACAATCCCGGAACCCAACGGCCGATCGGGCGTTGACCCCTTGGGTGGGGGCGCCGGAGTGGCGGCGATCGGGGAGAATGACGGGCCGATGTGCGGTATTTGCGGTGATTTGAGGTTCGACGGGCGTCCGGCGGACATTGCCATGCTGGAGCGGATGACCGCGACAATGGCCCCGCGCGGGCCGGATTCCGGCGGTGTCGTCGTACGCGGGCGCGTGGGCCTCGGTCACCGCCGGCTCAAGATCATTGACCTCACCGACAAGGCCGAGCAGCCCATGGTCGATGCCGAGCTTGGCCTCACCATCGCCTTCAATGGCTGCATCTACAACTATCCGGAATTGCGCGAGGAGCTCGAGGCCCTCGGCTACCGCTTCTTCTCTCACGGCGACACCGAGGTCATCCTCAAGGCCTACCACGCCTGGGGCAGCGACTGCGTCCGGCGTTTCAACGGCATGTTCGCCTTCGCCATCCACGAGCGCGACAGCGGCCGCGTTGTCCTGGCGCGCGACCGGTTCGGCATCAAGCCGCTCTATCTTGCCGAGGTGGAGGGGGCGCTCATGTTCGCCTCGTCGCTGCCGGCCCTCCTCGCCACCGGCAAGGTGGACACCGCGATCGACCGGGTCGCCCTGCAGCACTACATGACGTTCCATGCCGTTGTGCCGGCGCCGCGCACGATCCTGAGGGGCGTGCGCAAGCTGCCGCCCGCGACCGTCCGGGTGATCGAGCCGGACGGCACGCGGAAGGACAGCACATTCTGGCATCTCCACTTCACGCGCGCGCCCGCCGATGTCGCGCGCCCGGCCGAGGAGTGGCGCCACATGGTGCTGGCCGGCCTGCGCCAGGCGGTGAAGCGGCGCATGGTGGCGGACGTGCCGGTGGGTGTGCTGCTCTCGGGCGGCGTCGATTCCAGCCTCATCGTTGGCCTCCTCGCCGAGGAGGGGCAGGCGGGCCTGATGACCTTTTCCATCGGCTTCGAGGAAGCGAACGGCGAGAAGGGCGACGAGTTCGCCTATTCAGATCTCATCGCCCGGCACTACGGCGCGGACCACCACAAGATCTTCATCCCTTCCACGCGCATGCTGGAGGCGCTGCCGGCCACCATCGGCGCCATGTCGGAGCCCATGGTGTCCTATGACAACGTCGGCTTCTTCCTGCTGTCGCAGGAGGTGGCGAAGCACATCAAGGTGGTGCAGTCCGGGCAGGGGGCGGACGAGATCTTCGGCGGCTATCACTGGTATCCGCCGCTGCTGAACTCCAACACGCCCGTCGACGATTATGCCCGGCACTTCTTCGATCGCGACAACGCGCGGCTCGGCACACACCTCGGCCCCGAATGGCACCTGACGCGGGACGAGGCGCGCGCCTTCGTGGAAGAGCACTTCGCCCGGCCCGGCGCGCCGGAGCCCGTCGACAAGGCGCTCAGGCTCGATTCCACAGTGATGTTGGTGGACGATCCGGTAAAGCGCGTCGACAACATGACGATGGCCTGGGGCCTCGAGGCGCGGGTGCCCTTCCTCGACTACGAGCTGGCGGAGCTCGCCGCCCGCATTCCCCCGGTCCACAAGCTGAGCCAGGGGGGCAAAGGTGTCCTGAAGGAGGCGGCGCGCCGGGTGATCCCGCACGAGGTCATCGACCGCAAGAAGGGCTATTTTCCGGTGCCGGCCCTGAAATACATCGAGGGCCCGACGCTTGAGATGGTTACGGCCGCCCTCACATCGCAGAAGGCGCTCGAGCGCGGACTGTTCGACGAGCGCTATCTCGCGCGCCTGTTCGCCGATCCCAAGAGTGCCATCACGCCCCTGAGGGGCTCCGAGCTGTGGCAGGTCGCCCTGCTCGAGATGTGGCTGCAGACGCACGGCCTTTGACCGGGAGAGATAGATGACAGGTTCGACCTCACGGCGCGGGCGCGGCGTCTATGCCCACCGGCTTGAACGCATGCGCAACCAGGCGATGGTGCCGCCCTTCGGCGAAGGGCGCAACGCCGATGCCGAGCGGCTGGAGACGGGGGCGGCGGTCGATTGCGGCTGGGGGCGCCTGCTGTTCGGCCAGACGTTCGAGAGCCCGGAGACGCTCGTCGAGACCATGCGGGCCGAGGCGCCGGAGCGGCGCGACATCGCCGTCTACGTGCGCGACCCGCACGTCGTGCTGTCGCTGGCGCCGCAGGAGATGTTTCTGGATCCTTCGCACACCTACCGGCTCGATCTTGCTACCTACAAGACGGCGCGCCGGCGCCCGGCGGGCTTCTTCATCCGGCGCCTCGCCTCGGCGGCCGATGCGGATGCCGTCAACCGCATCTATGCGACGCGCGGCATGGTGCCGGTGCGGCCCGACTTTTTCTGGTCGCAGCGCGACAGCCGCGCCGTGACGTGTTTCGTGGTCGAGGACGAGCTCACCGGCAACGTCATCGGCACGGTCATGGGCGTCGATCACGGCCGGGCGTTCGGGGATCCCGCCCGCGGCTCCTCCCTGTGGTGTCTTGCCGTCGACCCCCAGGCCACCCGGCCCGGCATCGGCGAGGCGCTGGTGCGCCACATCGTCGAGTACTTCAAGGCCCGCGGGGCTGCCTTCACCGACTTGTCGGTGCTGCACGACAACGAGCAGGCCATCGCGCTTTACGAGAAGCTCGGCTTCTACCGCGTGCCCTTCTTCACCCTGAAGCGCAAGAATCCCATCAACGAGCGCCTGTTCGTAGGCCCCGGTCCCGAGGCGGAACTCAACCCCTATGCGCGCATCATCGTCGACGAGGCGCGCCGGCGGGGCATCGACGTCCAGGTAACGGATGCGGCAGGCGGCTTCTTCCGGCTTTCCTACGGCGGGCGCACCGTGCATTGTCGCGAGAGCCTGTCGGAGCTGACGACGGGCGTCGCCATGTCCATCTGCGACGACAAGGCCGTCACGCGACGGGTGGTCGAACGGGCAGGGCTCACCGTGCCGGCCCAGATCGAGGCAGACGGCCGCGAGGCGCTCGAAGCTTTTCTCGCGGAGCACCGTTTGCTGGTGGTCAAGCCGGCGCGTGGCGAGCAGGGCCGCGGCATCGCCGTCGGCGTGGAGACGATGGAGCAGCTGGAGCAGGCCATCGCCAACGCCAGGCTCTATTGCGACCGCGTGCTCGTCGAGCAGCGCGTCGCCGGCGAGGACCTGCGCCTCGTCGTCATCGACTACCGGCTCGTCGCCGCGGCCGTGCGCCGGCCGGCACGCATTGTCGGCGACGGGCGCGCGACCATCCGCGAGCTCATCGAGCGCCAGAGCCGCCGGCGGGCGGCGGCCACCGGCGGGGAATCCACCATCCCCCTCGATGCCGAGACCGAGCGCTGCGTGGCGACGGCAGGCTTCGGGCTTGACGATGTCGCGCCCGCGGGGGCGGAAATCACCGTGCGGCGCACGGCGAACCTGCACACCGGCGGCACCATTCACGACGTGACGTCCGAGGTGCATCCGCGTCTCGTCGCGGCGGCGGTGGCGGCGGCGCGCGCCATCGACATCCCGGTCGTCGGCATCGATCTCATGGTGCGCTCGCCGCGCGAGCCCGATTATGCTTTCATCGAGGCGAATGAGCGCCCCGGCCTGGCCAACCACGAACCGCAGCCGACGGCGGAGCGCTTCGTTGACCTGCTCTTTCCGCTCTCGATGCCGGCGACGGTGCGGCAGGCCGCGCTTTTCGACGGGCGGGACCGATGCAACGCCTGACCATCGACACGGCCTATCTCGCGGCCGTGCTGGCGCGCCTCCTCGGCATCCCGAGCCCCACCGGCTATACTGACACCATCGTGCGCGAGGTCTGCCTGGAGATCGAGCGGCTCGGCGTGCCCTATGAGCTGACGCGCCGCGGCGCCATCCGCGCCGTCCTCGAGGGGCGCGAGAGCCGGCCGGCGCGGGCGCTCATCGCCCATGTCGACACGCTCGGCGCCCAGGTGCAGCGGCTGAAGGAGAATGGCAGGCTCGCGCTCGTGCCCATCGGCACCTGGTCGGCCCGTTTCGCCGAGGGCGCGCGTGCCACCGTCTTTGGCGAGAAGGGCAGCTACCGCGGCACGATCCTGCCGCTCAAGGCCTCCGGGCACATCTTCAACGAGGAGGTCGACAACCAGCCCGCCGGCTGGCCCTTCGTGGAGCTGCGCGTTGACGCGCTGGCGCGCAGCCAGCGCGATCTCGTGCACCTCGGTATCGATGTCGGCGACACCGTCGCCATCGATCCGCAGCCGGAGTTTCTACAAAACGGCTTCATCGTCTCGCGCCACCTCGATGACAAGGCCGGGGTCGCGATCCTTCTTGCGGCGCTCAAGGCGCTCAAGGAGGAGGGGGCCCGGCCGGAGGTGGACACCCAGTTCATCTTCACCATCGCGGAGGAGACGGGCGTCGGAGCCTCAGCGGCCCTGACCAACGACGTCGCCTCGATCGTGGCCGTCGACAATGGCACGACAGGGCCGGGGCAGAATTCGGACGAGTTCGGCGTCACCATTGCCATGGCCGACCAGACCGGCCCGTTCGACTTCCACCTGACGCAGAAGCTCGTGCGCCTGTGCCGCGACAACGACATCCGTTATCAGAAGGACACGTTCCGCTTCTATCGCTCCGATTCCGCCTCGGCAGTCGTCGCCGGCCACGATGTGCGGGCGGCGCTCGTCACCTTCGGCGTCGATGCGTCACACGGCTATGAGCGCATCCACATGCATGCGCTGCGCTCCATCGCGGAGCTGCTGACCGCCTATACGCTCAGCTCCGTCGAGATCCGCCGCGATGCCGAGGAGACCAGCCCGACCGTGCGCGGCTTCACCCGCCAGCCGATGAACGAGGCCGAGCAGCCGCCCGGCCTGGCGGACGAGCCGGACCCGCCCGAGCACTCCTGAGGGGAGGAGGTTTGCGGCGGCCAGGCCGGTACATTAGGGCCCGTCCGGTATTTCGGAACCAAATAAAATATGGATTTCAGGGGGGAGGCAGTGCGTTCACCGTCCATGATGACGGTGAAGGGCGCGGTCGGCTCGAACTCCTGCTCTCGCCGGCTCAGTGTCCTTCAGCATGCGAGACCTCGTGCTGCCCTGCCCGAGGCTCGGACCTGGCGGAAGATGGACAAAACGGGAACAAATGCTAGTGTTCCAGCTGCGCGTTTGTGACGGTGAGCCGCGATGCCGGAGTATTGGGCCGTAAAGGGAACACTCAGCGAGCGGGAGATCGGAAAGCTCCTCGCGGCCTGCGCACAGACGCGCTACCCGGCGCGCAACCGCGCTATCGTGCTCCTGGCCTGCGATGCCGGCCTCACGCCGAAGGAGATCTCTGGGCTGCGACGCTTCGCGGTACAGACGGACGATGGCCTCGTCGGCGACCACATCTCTCTCGCCGGCAAGAAGGGAAAGTACCTGAAGCCGCGCCGGATCCCGCTGGCACCGAACGGCCGGCTCAAGCGGGCCCTCATCGAGGTGCTCGAGAGCTTTCCCGGCTCGCCGAACGATCCACTGATTGTGAGCGAGCGCGCGCTCTTCGGGGACCGGGAAGGAGATCTGCCGGGCATCTCCGTCTATCAGGAAATGCGGCCGACCTCGATCGGCTACGTCCTCTGGAAGCTCGCCGACAAGGCGAGGGTGTCCATGGATGGCGGCCGCGACGCGCGTCGGACGTTCATCGTGAGGGCAGGGCGGACGATGAAGCAGGTGGGCGGCACGGCGCGCGACGTGCAGGCGCTTGCGGGGCATCGTTCCCTCGAGACCACGCAGCGCCTCCTTGAGGCCGACTGGAAAGCCCAGACGCGGGCGATCAGGGCGCTCTTCGACCCTTCGCCGGAAGACGCCTGACGCTGTCTGCCGGGTATACTGAACCGCGCCGGGATTGCCGGAGGCTCCCCCTCTTGAGAGTAAGGAGCCATCATGACGAAACGGAACGGCAATACCTATTCACCTGAAGTGCGCGAGCGCGCGGTTCGAATGGTTCTGGAACATCG
>Ga0207789_1000236_pt1 | contig 29429 bp, 26 predicted proteins | sample HigsolmetaGSP12D_FD_184840 | JGI IMG/M metagenome (GOLD analysis project Ga0207789, IMG submission 184840) | High solid enriched microbial communities from the Joint BioEnergy Institute, USA - SP1-2-D (SPAdes) | ecosystem: Engineered > Bioreactor > SSF (Solid state fermentation) > Aerobic >...
CATGGACTTAAAACGCTATTGTAAATCGCATGCGCATGAATGACGAACATCGGAAAGCCGTATGAGGGAAAACCTCACGTACGGTTTGATGAGGAGGGGCTGGGTCTTGCCCAGCCTTTCACTCTAGCGCGGCGCGGCCCTTGAAGCTCACTTCAGGCCGCTCGTGCTGATGCCTTCCACAATGAAGCGCTGGAAGATGAAGAAGATGATGAAGATGGGCACAAGCGACAGCGTGGACATCGCGAACATGCCGCCCCAGTTGTTGAGCGAATCTCCGTCCAGGAACAGCTTCAGCGCCAGCGATACCGGATACAGCTGCGGCTTGTTCAGGTAGAGCAGCGGATTGATGAAGTCGTCCCAGCGCCAGTAGAAGGAGAAGATGGAAGCGGTCACGAGCGCAGGCACGATCAGCGGCACGATAATGCGGAAGAAGATGGCGTACTTGCTGCAGCCGTCCATCTTCGCCGCCTCGTCGAGGTCGTTCGGAATCGTGCGGATGAACTGCATGATCAGGAACACGAAGAACGGCACGGCGAAAAATTGCGGCACAATGACCGGCTTGAACGAGGCCAGCCAGCCGATCTTCGAGAACATGACGTACTGCGGAATCATCGTGACGTCGCTCGGCAGCATCATCGTCATCATCATGGCGCCGAACCAGAAGCCCTTGCCGGCGAACGGAATGCGGGCGAAACCGTAGGCGACGAGCGCCGAGGAGGCGACCGCTCCGAGCGTGGACAGGACGGAGATGAACATCGAGTTGCGGAAGAAGGTCGTGAACGTGTTGCCGGCGAACCCGGCCCAGCCCGACCGGTAGTTCTCCCAAGCGATCCGGCTCGGGATAAGATTGTAGGCGTGCGAGAAAATTTCGTCGTTGGGCTTCAGCGAACTGGCGACCAGCCACAGAATCGGGTAGATCATGACCAGGCCGAGCAGCCCGACGCACAGATGATAGACGAGCGGCTTCCACCTCTTCGAGGAAGGTTTCTTCGCTTCTGCCGGTCCCGCCATGACCGCCTTGACCGGTATCGACATGTCAGCTCTCTCCTCTCGATTCGTAGTGGACCCAGTACTTGGACGTCTGGAACAGGATCAGCGCGATCAGCCCGATCGTCAGCAGCATCACCCAGGCCATCGCCGAGGCGTAGCCCATCTCGTAAAACTGGAACGCTCTCTTATACAGATACAGCGAGTAGAGCAAGGTGCTGTCGAGCGGTCCCCCGTCGCCGCGCGAGATGATGTACGCCGGCGTGAACGTCATGAAGGCGGAGATCGTCTGCATGATCAGGTTGAACAGAATGATCGGGCTCAGCATCGGCAGCGTGATCTTGAAGAACCGCCGCGCCGCGCCGGCGCCGTCCACGCTCGCCGCTTCGTACAACTGGGCCGGAATGCCCTTGAGCCCCGCGAGGAAGATCAGCATCGACGAGCCGAACTGCCAGACCGAGAGCGCGATGAGCGTCCAGATCGCCGTTCCCGGCGTGCCGATCCAGGACGTCGTCGAATGAATGCCGATGAGCCCCAGAAACGAATTGAGCAGCCCCTTGTCCCCGAAGATCTGCGTCCACATGATCGAGACGGCGACGCTGCCGCCGATCAGCGACGGCAAATAGTAGGCCGAGCGGTACAGCCCGATGCCGCCGACCGTCTTGTTCAGCAGCATCGCCACCAGCAGCGCGAACGCGAGCCGAAGCGGCACGCTGGCCACCACATAGGTGAACGTGACGCTGACGGATTTCCAATATTGATCGTCTCCGGAGAACATCGTTCGGTAGTTGTCCGTTCCGATCCAGTTCGGCGCCTCGAACAGGTTGTAGTCGGTGAACGAGTAGTACAGCGAGGCGAGCATCGGGAACAGCGTAAAGATCAGAAAGCCGAGAATGAACGGGGCCGTGAACAGATAGCCGACCAGATGGTTGTTCTCCCTAAGCTTCGTCATTTCTCTCCCTCCAGTCTTGTGGCAATCCGGTCTGTGGTCCGCCGCTGCAGCGGGCCGGGACCATCTTCCGCCCGTCCGAAAACGGGCATGGACGGCGCCCCGCTGCCCATGCCCGTTTCGCTCAGGCGATTATTTGTTTTTGGCGAGAATCGCGTTCGCCTTCTGGCGGAATTCGGCGGCCCCGTCCTGGACGGAGATCTGATTGTACAGAATCTTCTCCGCCTCGGCCTTCAGCAGAGCGTCGACTTCGACGGCGCCGATCGGGTTCGGCGGGTCCATCTGGCTGCTGTGGGATTCGGCCCAGGCCACGTAGTCGAACACCTTCTGCTGGTTCTCCGACAGCAGCGGGCGGATCGCCTCCTGGACCTTGGACGATACCGGCACGCCCCGTTCGCCGAGGATGATCTTGTTCGCTTCGACGTCGTTGATGAACCAGTTGATGAAGTCGACGGCCGCGTCCTTGACTTTGGACGAATTCGCGACGCTGAAGTACATGCTGGGCTTGAGGAACAGCGCCTGGTTCGAATCCCAGCCCGGCGCCGGCAGCAGCTTGAGGTCGCGCTTGGCCGCCTCGGCGATGCCGATGAACTGGTTGGACCAGAGGCTGGAAGCCACGGCGTTGCCGAGCGTCAGGGAGTCTTCCTCCGGCGTTCCTTTGCTTTGCGACAGCTTGTCAAGCGACAGCAGGTAGCCTTTGTCGTACCATTCCTTATAGCGCGTGTAATAGTCGATGAAATATTTGTCGTCGTCGTAACCGAGCTTGTCGGTGTCGTACATGTGCTGCCCCTGGCTGCGCAGGTAGAAGGGGAAGTAGACGTCGTGGCGCAGGTCGCCGTACAGCAGCTTGCCGGCGGCTTTCGCCTTGGCTCCGACTTCGTCAAGCTGATCCCAGGACCAGCCGTTCTCCGGAATGTCGATCCCCGCCTGCTGCATCATGGCCGGGTCGACGATCATCGTCAGCGCGTTGTTGCCGAGGTTCATTGCATACAGCTTGCCGTCCACCTGGCCGCCGGCGATCGAGTTTTGGTTGACCGAGCTCACGTCGAGCCGGCCGTTCTGGGTGTACGGCGTCAGGTCCGCCAATTGATTGCGGCCGGCATATTGGTTCAGATAAGAGATGTCCATCTGCAGGACGTCCGGAAGCTGGTTCGCCGCGGCCTCCGGCGCGAGCTTCTTCCAGTAATCGTCGAAGGCGGCGTACTCCGCTTCGATCTTGACGTTCGGATGCTCCTTCTCGTACATGTCGATGAGCTTGAGCGTGTAATCGTGGCGCGATTGTCCGCCCCACCAGGCGATGCGGAGCGTCACCGGTTTGTTGTCCGAGCTTGCGCTTGCGCTTGCGGAAGCGGTGGGCGTTTCGCTCGCCGCCTGGCTTGCGCCGGAACCGCTCTCGTTCGTCCCCGTGTTGTTGCCGCCCCCCGATCCGCATGCGGCCAGTCCGGCCGCCATGACCAACGTTAGCAGAGTTGCCGCCGTCTTTTTCATAAGTTCCTCCCCCAGATCGAATAATTCGATGTTTTGATAGGGCTTACAACTTTATTATTGCGGTCGCGGCGTCGGATTTTAATCCAAAAAACAGAGTTGTTTGTATAAAAATCAGATTTCGCCGAAGCCGGCTTTTCCGCCGTCTCGCGGCGGTTTTTTGCCGTATTCCGAGGGCGTGCAGCCGGCGTATTTCTTGAAGATCTGGCTGAAGTATTGCGGATTGTCGCCGCATCCGAGCCGTTCGGCCAGCTCGAATATTTTCAGATCCGGATCGGCGTCCAAATATTCCATCGCCTTGTTGATCCGCATGCGGGACACGTAGCCGGAGAACTTCTCGCCGGTTTCCTTCTTGAACAGCTTGCCGAGATAGTCCGCGTTCATGTACAAGATCCGCTGCGCCACCCAGTTCAGCGACAGTTCCGGATTGCCGAGCTGCTCCTCGACCGTCGCCATCACCTTGCGGACGATCGCGCTGTATTTGCTCGCGTGCTGCTCGTAATTCCACCGCGCGATCTCCCGGGCCGTCTCCTCAAGGAAAGACTGGACCAGGTGCAGCGACGTCATCTCGACGATCGCCGGAATCCGGCGGTAATAAGAGCCCATCCGCTCCGGATCGCAATGGCGGATCAGGGCGACGTACAGCTGGATGGCGTGGGACTTCGCCACGGCGATATCGAGCTGGGCTTCCTTCAGCGCCGCGGCGAACTCCGCCAATGCGGCTTCGGCCTCGACCAGATGGCCCGAGCGAACCGCCATGCACAGCCGCTCCTCGTCGTAAGCGAAGGAGCCGTCACGGTTCGGCAGGAGCGCATCCTTGCGGGTGATCAAGGCGCCGTCCTCCACGTAGAAGGCGCAGTTCAAATACGACAGCGTCTCCCGGTACAGGGCGCGGGCCTGCGCGATGTGGTCCGCTTCGCTCACCGCGACCGTCGGACACAGCTTGTAATAGCTCTTGAAAATATCGCGGATGCGGCGCAGCGCCGCATCCAGTTCGCCGAAGCTTGGCGGCTCGGGAATGAGCAGAAGGACGTCGTTGCCGATCGTCGTGCTGAGCAGGGGCTGCTCGAGCACGTCGCCGGCGATGTTGCGAATCGCGAACAGATGCTCGAATTCGAATTCCCCTTGCAGCCGGAACAGGATCAGCCGGACCCGGTAGTCGGAGTCCAGCCGGAACAGCCGGCGATACCGCTCCCAGTCGCGGATGCCGAACGTCTTGTTCGTGACGAATTCCTTCAGGAACTGCTCCTTGACGTGGGGCATCACGGCGTCCATCTCGGACTTCATCCGCTGCAGGAAGGACTCCCGCCGCCTCTTCGCCTCCAGCTCCGCGACGACCTCCCGGACCGCCTCGGCGATCTTGCTCTCGTTGGTCGGCTTCAGCAGATAATGCCGGACCCCGTATTGCATCGCCCGGCTCGCATAGTCGAACTCCCCGAAGCCGGACAGCAGCAGGAACCGGATATCCGGGTGGGATTGCGCCGTCCGGGCGACGAGCTCCAGCCCGTCCATGCCGGGCATCTTGATGTCGCTGACGACGATGTCGGGCGGATCGGCGACGATCTGCTCGTACGCCTCCGAGCCGCTGCGGGCGGTGCGGACGAGCTCGGTGCCGAGCGACGGCCAGTCGACCATGCGCGAAATGCCGTCGAGGATGATCCGTTCGTCGTCAACCAGCAGCACTTTGTACATGTCGCATCTCCTCCGTTTCCCGCGGCAGCGCGATCGTGACCCGCGCTCCCCGTCCCGGCTGATCGTCCAGCCGGATGCCGTATTTGTCGCCGAACGCCAGCTTGATCCGCTCGTCGATGTTGAGCAGGCCGATTCCTTTGCCCTTCGTCTTCAGCCGGCCGCTGCGCAGCCGCTCCAGCGTGTCCGCGGCGATGCCCGGCCCGCTGTCCTCGACGACGATGAGCAGCTCGTCTTCCGTCTCCCGGGAGCGAAGCGCGATCCGGCAAGCTTCGAGCGAAGGCTCCAGCGCGTAATGGATCGCGTTCTCCAGCAGCGGCTGCAGCGTCAGCTTCGGAATCGCCCGGCTCAAGTGCCGCTCGGGAACGTCCATGCGGAAATCGAGCCGGTCCTCGAAGCGGTATTTCTGGATGGTCACGTAGCTGCGGACGATCTCGATCTCGTCGGCCAGCGTCAGCAGCGGCTCCTTCAGGCTGATCGAGCTGCGCAGCAGGAAGCCGAGCGCTTCGACCATGCTGGAGATTTGCGTCTGGCGGTTCACCTTGGCCAGCCAGTTGATCGATTCCAGCGTGTTGTACAGGAAGTGCGGATTGATCTGCGCCTGCAGCGCCTTGAACTCCGTCTCCTTGATCAGGAGCCGGCTCTCGTAGTTTTCGGTAATGAGCGCCTGAATCCGTTCGATCATCAGCCGGAACGTCCGGCGCAGCAGGCCGATCTCGTCCATGGCCACCGGCGCGTCCCCGGCGGGCAGCAGGTTTGCCTCCGCGAAGTTCCCCTTCTCCGCCAGCTTCATGCGGGTCATCAAATCTTCGATCGGCCGCGTCAGGCCGCGGGAGAAGCGGATTCCCCAGAAGATGACGAAGGCGAACAGGGCGATGAACACGATGACGACCAGTTCCTTGAGAAACAGCACCTTGCGGAAAATATCGTTGAACGGGGTGATGTTCAGATACGTCCAGCCGGTGTTCCCGGAACGGATGCGGGAGATGAAGTACGCCTTGTCCTTGTACGTCTTCGTGAAGTAGCCTTCGCCGGCATCGTCCGGCGGAACGAAGGCGGCCGGATCGATCTCCGGCTTCAGCGGGTAGACGACGTCCCGGCCGGACAGGATGACCAGATCGCCGCTCGGATTGACGTATTTCCCGATGATGCTGCCCAGGTCGATGCGGACGACGAGCGTTCCGATATTTTCGAGATCGATGCTCATCTTGCTGAACGAGCGGATTTCCCGCACGAGCGTCAGCGCCGGATCGTCGCCGCTCGGGGGAATCCAGCGGTAATCGCCGCTGGCCTCCTCCGCCAGCTCGCGGATTTGCGCGGCTCTGGCGGGGGACGTCGGGAACGAGTTGCCGGCTTCGTTTTTGACGCCGAGAGCGTCGAACACCTGCACCGACAGAATGGCCGTCTCCGATCCGGCGTAGGTGATCAGATGGTCGACGAAATCTTTTCTAAGCAAGTACCGGTCGTACTCCGAGCTGCTTCTCTTGATCGACAGCAGCGCATTCTGCACCTGGGGGTCGGCGATGATATTGTAGGACACCTGCTGGATCCGCTTCAGCTCGGTTTCGATGGCGGCGGACGACAGGTTGAGCGCCTGGGCCGATTTGCCGTAGAGCTGCTCGTCATAGGAGGCGAACGCGTATTGCTGAACGAGCAGCGTGAATCCGAACGTCACGAGCATGATGAGGGCGATCAGAACCGACAGCTTGTTGCGGATCTTCAGGTGGCGGTACGCTTCGAGCCATCTGCGCATGGCGGATATCCCCCGTCTTCATAAGTGTGAGAAAATTATGTCACCATTCTGAAAACGCCGTCAATGGAAGCTTCCGGTGTTGCAGCCAGCGTCCGGCTCGGGTCGGAGCGATGGACTTCTTATCAGCATAAGGCGCATTCTTTGTACGGGAAAAGGGAAAAATCCGGTTTTTTCGTTCTGTTTTCCGGCGAATGTTCGGGTTGGAATCAGGTTTAAACGTGGAAAGCAACGTGCAAGATGAGAACAGTGCCAAATTCGGTAAAGAGAGGGACAACAATGAACAGCACCACCCGAGGGCATTGTTCTTCCGATTCGTTGAGCTTGGACCTGAAGACCAACCTGGAGCGGATTCGAAGCGACATCGGCAACAGCTGCGACATCAAATGCCGTACTTTCCACAAGAAGGGGCCGGGTGAACGCGATTACAAAGGCGCCGTGCTGCATACCGAAGGATTGGCCGACGTGCGGCCGCTGCTGCAAGCGGTCATGAGCCGGTATCCGGACGATTACGAGGAGCGTTGCCGCGACGCGGACAGCTTCGTCACGTATTTGACCGACAGCGTGCTCAGCGACGGCTGCATCGAAGAGATTACGACGTACGACCGGCTGTTCGTGCTGCTGCTCTCCGGATACAGCATCATGCTGGTGGACGGAGCGGGAAAGGGGCTCGGGGTCGACACGATCCGCCTGAACGCCCGTCCGGTCGAGGAGCCCAACGTGCAGGCCGTCGTGCGCGGACCGCGGGAAGGGTTCACCGAAGTGCTGTCGTGGAACACGTCGATGCTGCGGCGCAAGATCAAAAACCCGAACCTGTGGATCGAATCGCGCGTCATGGGCGTTCAAACCCAAACGATGGTCGCGATCGCCTACGTGAAGGGGATCGTCTCGGAAGAGGTGCTCCAGGAAGTGTATGCCCGGCTCGACCGGGTCGACATCGACAGCGTTCTGGAGAGCAACTATATCGAGGAGTTCATCCAGGACAAGCAATTCACCGCGTTCCCGACCGTGTTCAACACCGAGCGGCCCGACGTCGTGGCGGCGCAACTGCTGGAGGGGCGGGTCGCGATCCTGGTGGACGGAACCCCGTTCGCCCTCGTCGTGCCGGCGCTGTTCACCCAATTTTTCCAGTCGTCCGAAGATTACTATCAGCGGTTCGACTTCGGCACTTTGATCCGGATGCTGCGGTTCGGCGCTTTCATTCTCGCGATCGTAACGCCCTCGTTCTATATCGCGGTGACGACGTTCCAGCCGGAACTGCTGCCGACGACCTTGCTGCTCAACCTGGCGAGCCAGCGGGACGGAGTTCCGTTTCCCGCGTTCATCGAAGCGCTGGTGATGGAAGTGGTGTTCGAAATCTTGCGCGAAGCGAGCGTGCGCATGCCGAAGACGATCGGGCAATCGATATCGATCGTCGGGACGCTCGTCATCGGCGAGGCGGCGGTCGAAGCCGGACTGGTGACGGCCGGGATGGTCATCGTCGTATCGATCACCGCCATCTCCAACTTCGTCATGCCGGCGTTCAATATGGGCATCGCCGCGCGCATCGAGCGCTTCTTCCTGATGGCGATGAGCGCCACCTTCGGTTTGTACGGCCTGTTCCTCGGCATCATCTTGCTGATCGTCCGGCTCTCCAGCCTAAGGTCGTTCGGCGTGCCTTACCTGGCGCCGTTCGCGCCGCTTCGCTACCGCGATCAGAAGGATTCCCTGTTCCGCGCACCGTTCCCGTGGTTGCGCCGGCGGCCCGACAGCGTCCCGGCCCCCCACCGGCTGCGCACGAGGCGAGTCCGCTGATAGGAGGGGAACCATGGTTCGAAACGGCGCGCTCGTCCTGCTGTCGCTGCTGCTGGTTCTGCCGCTCGCCGGTTGTTGGAGCCGGAAGGAACTGAACGATCTGGGCATCGTCGTCGGAATGGGGCTGGACAAGAAAGGAGACGGTTACGAGGTCACCGTCCAGGTTGTCAATCCCGGGCAAGTGTCCACCCGCAACGGAATCAGCCCGGTGACACCTCCGGTTTCCACCTTCTCGGAGCGGGGGCGGACGGTGGCCGAAGCGGTCCGGAGAATGACGACGAACCTGTCGAAGAAGCTGTATCTCTCCCATCTGAGAATTCTCGTCTTCGGCGAACAATTGGCACGGGACGGCATTGCGAAGCCGATCGACTTCATCTCCCGCGACCGCCAGTTCCGCAACGACTTCTACCTGATCGTCGCCCACGGTTCCAAGGCGTCCGATGTGCTGAAGATCTTCAGCCCGATCGACCCGATTCCGGCCAACAATCTCAACAACAAGCTGTCCAACGCCGACCGGCTGTGGGCGGCGGCCGGACAGATCACGCTGGACCGACTGATGATGGATCTGATGGACATAGGCAAGTCGCCGACGTTGACCGGCATCCGCATCGTGGGAGACATACGGGACGGGGAGTATTCCATGGAACGGATCGAGCCGGCGGCCGTGCTCGAATATTACGGGATGGCGGTCTTCCGGCGGGACCGCATGGTCGGTTGGCTCGACGAGGACGGCACCAAAGCGCTTAACTATTTGCAGGACCGGGTGAACCAGACGGTGGCGACGATCCGGTGTCCGCAGGAAGGCGCCGTTTCCGTGAACGTCACGGACGTGAAGACCCGCGTTCGCGTCGCCCGCTCCGGCGACGAGCCGATCGTCAACGTCAAGCTGCACATTGAAGCCGACGTGGCCGACGCGGAATGCAGGATCGATCTGAGCAAAGTCGAAACGTTGGACTGGATTCGCCGGCAATTGGCCGACAAGACGGAGGATATTCTGGAGAGAGGCATTAAGCAGGCGCAGCGCGAATTTCATTCCGACATCTTCGGCTTCGGCCGGCACGTTCATCGGCAGCAGGCGGCGCTGTGGCACCGGATCGGCGATAACTGGGAAGAACAGTTCAGCCGGCTGAAAGTGCGAATCGATCCCGTCGTCCAAATTCGGAGAGTCGGAACGATCGATCGGTCAATCGAGCAAGTGATGAAGGAGTGAGCGCAATGTGGGGCGTATTCGGCGTCGCCGCGGCCGCGGCTGTGATTATTTGGCTCGAAGTTCCCCGCCATTGGAAGCGGCGGAACTGGCGGGACTTGTCCGTCTTCGGCGTCATGCTCTTCAGCTCGTCGGTGCTGCTCTCCTTGAAGTCGTTTCGGGTGGAACTGCCGAACCCGCTGGCAGGGATCGAATGGATCTTGCGATCGATTGAACGGCTCATTTTGTAAGGAGGCTGCACGATAGTTGAACGGTTCGGACAACCGGAAACCGCTTGTCAGCATTCGCGGCTTTACCATACTGGCGATGTTTTTCACGGTAGGCACTTCCATTCTGGTCGCTCCAACGGGGCTTGCCTTTCATGCCAAGCAGGACGCCTGGATGTCCTGTCTGATCGGAATCGGCATCAATCTGGCGCTCGTGTGGATGTATTCCGTTCTGGGCGAACGATATCCCGACCAGACCATTGTGCAATACAGCCGCACGCTTCTCGGGCGATGGTTCGGCGGGGCGGCGGGGCTGTTGTTCATCGCCTTCTACTATTTGCTGGCGGCGTTGCTCGTCGCCGATCTCGGCTATTTCCTGTCCACGCAGGTCATGAGCGATACGCCGCTCGAGGCGATGGCAATCGTCTTCATCGCCGCGGTAGGCTTCACCGTCAGGGAAGGGATGAGGGTGTACTCACTGACGGCCGAAGTGTTGTTCCCGTGGGTGGCGGTGCTGCTCATCGTTCTGTTCCTGCCGGTCGTCAACGAGTTCGACGTTCAGATGCTGCAACCCATGCTCGAATTCGGCTTCGCGCCGGTCGTCCAGGGAGCGGCTTCCTTCTCCATGCTGCAGGAGATGAACGTCTTCCTGATGATGTATCCGTTCGTGGCGAAGGGGAAGGGGAAGGGCCGCCGCAACGGCTTCCTGGCGGGAACGGCCATCGGCGGAGCGGTGCTTGCGGTCACGACGACCGGATCGCTGATCGTGCTGGGGGCGGAGCTTACGGCCAACCACCTCTACCCCTCCTACGCCCTGGCCAAGAACGTTCAGCTCGGGCACATGGTCGAGCGGGTGGAAGGCGTGCTCATGTTCATCTGGATTTGCTCGGTCTTCATCAAGACGACCATTACGCTCCACGCCTCCGTCATCGGCGTCAACCAGATGCTGGGCATCCGCGACCCCAAGCTGCTCGTCTGGCCGATGGCGATCGGCCTTTTCCCGATCGGGCTGATGAGCTATACCAACGCCGTGTTCACGACGACGTTTATCAACCGGTATTGGACCCCGTTCGCCCTGCCGTTCGAAGTGTTGCTTCCGCTGGTGCTGCTCGGCGTTTCGCTTGTGCGGCACGGACGAAGGTATGATCGGCTGTCCGGAGGATCATCTTAACAAAACGGACCCAAATTGCGAACGAAAGTGCCCCATACCATGCTTGTCCGCGCTGTGTTAAGATAAGGAGTGAATTGGTGAAGACACTGTAAAATTATGGCGTCGGAACCGGCATTCATAAGCGGAAAGAGGGTTCATCGGTGTTTCGTAAAAAGGATATTTTCTTCAAAACGCTGGAGGAAATGGCCGATCTCATCCTGGCGGCGGTCGAACGGTTCTCCTCCGCCGTAAACGGCAGCTTGAGCGATGTCGGCGCCTTCGCCGTGGAAATGAAGGAATTCGAGCATAAGGGCGACGAGCTTGCGCATATCATCTTCACCGAGTTGAACAAGACGTTCATCACGCCGATCGAACGGGAGGACATTCTGGAACTGACGAAGCTGCTCGACGACGTGCTCGACGGCATCGAGGCGAACGCTTCCCGCTTCGACATGTACCAGATCACGCAACCCGACGCCTTCATCCGCAAGTTCGGCGACTGCCTTCGCCGCTCGGCGCTGGAGATCAAATCGGCGATCTATCTGCTCACCCAGAAGAAGCTGCTTGCGATTCAGACGCACTGCATGCAGCTGAACGAGCTGGAGAACGAAGGCGACGACCTGATGCGGCAGGGGATCAAGCATCTGTTCCAGAACGTCAAGGACCCGATCGAGCTGATCAAGCTGAAGGACCTGTACGAGCGGCTCGAAGAGACGACGGATTCTTGCGAGGACGTCGCCAACATCTTGCAATCCATCATTATGCGCAATTCTTGATCGCGCCGGACAGGACTGGGATTAGACGACCATGGATCATATGACGTGGATTGTGGCCATCATTGTCGTTCTTGCGCTCGGTTTCGATTTTATCAACGGCTTCCACGATACGGCGAACGCCATTGCGACCACGGTGTCGACGCGGGCGCTGTCGCCGCGGATCGCCATTCTGCTGGCTTCCTGCATGAATCTGGTCGGCGCGCTCTTGTACACGGGGGTCGCCAAGACGATCGGCGGCAAGATCACCGACCCGTTCAAGCTCGAGCACGGCCTCACGGTCGTCGCGGCCACGCTGTGCGCGGCCATTCTGTGGAACCTGATCACCTGGTGGCAAGGGATTCCCTCCTCCTCTTCCCATGCGCTCATCGGCGCGCTCGCCGGCGCCGCCGTCGCTTCCGAAGGCTGGGACGGCATCAACTACGGCGGCTTTACTACGATTGTTACGGGCCTTATCCTTTCCCCGATTATCGCATTTGCCGTAGGGTACGTCATCATGTTCCTGCTGAAGCATCTGTTTGCGAACGCCAGCCCCCGCTACGTCAACAAGGGGTTCCGCACCGGACAAATTTTCACCGCGGCGCTGCAGTCGTTTTCCCACGGGACGAACGACGCCCAGAAGGCGATGGGCATCATCACGCTGGCGCTGGTCGCGGCCGGTTACCAGGCGCATCTGGACGTGCCGCTGTGGGTCAAAATTTCCGCCGCGGTCTCGATGGCGCTCGGCACGTCGGTCGGCGGCTGGAAGATCATCAAGACGATGGGGACGAAGATCTTCAAGATCGAGCCGATCAACGGCTTCGCCGCCGATCTGGGGTCGGCGTCGGTCATCTTCTCCGCCACGCTGACGCATCTGCCGGTCAGCACGACGCACGCGATCACCTCCTCCATCCTCGGGGTCGGCGCGGCGAAGCGGTTTTCCAGCGTCCGGTGGAATACGGCCGGCCGAATCGTGGTGGCCTGGGTCGTCACCATTCCGGTTTCGGGCGTGATGGCCGCGCTGATCTATTGGTTCATCAGCGTATTTCAATAAAAGTCGGGGCCGATTCGGCACCCGAACCGTTTTTTTTCGGTAGAATAAAATGAACGCGTCAAAGACCAGGCCGAATTCGACAAGGGCGGGATGGGGAGGACAGTCATGCAGGCATCGGCATACCAGGCCAAGTCGTGCGCCGCGCTGCTCGAACAGTTTCGCCGGAGCCGTCCGAACCGCAGCGGACAGAAGATTCCGTTCGCCGGAGTCGGCGGCCGGGACGTGTACAACATCACGGCTCCGTTCCAGGACGAGGGCGAATGGGTCATCGCGGGCCGCGTGGAAGACCGGACGAGCGAGCGTTCGGAATCGGTCTTCTTCGTCGAGCGGAACGGGGAGTGGGTGCCGCGGGAAGGCGCCCCGGTGTTCGCCCTGCAGGACCCGTTCGTCGCTACCATTCGCGGCGAGCTCGTATTCGGAGGCGTGGAGGTTTATTTCGACGGGAGCGATCCGCACTATGTGACTTCGTGGCGGACGGTGTTTTACCGCGGACGGACCATTCGCGAGCTGAAGCCGTTCGCCAAGGGGCCGCTGACGATGAAGGACATTCGGCTGATCGACCTGAGAAGCGGCCGCATCGGCGTCTTCACCCGGCCGATGCCGGTAGACGACGCCAGGGCGATGATCGGCTACTTCGAGATCGCCGAACTGGATGAGCTGACCGAGCAGCGGATGCTGGGCGCGAAGCTGCTCAAGGGGCAGTTCGTCAAGGTGGAGTGGGGCGGCTGCAACGAAGCGCATCTGCTCCGCAACGGCATCGTCGGCGTGCTTGGGCACGTGGCGTGTATGGACGACAGCAACCTCCGCCATTATTATCCGATGACGTTCGCTTACGATCCGGCGACCGGCGCGCACTCGCCGCTGAAGATCATCGCGACGCGCGACATGTTCGCCGACGGGGCGGCCAAGCGGCCGGACCTGAAGGACGTTCTGTTCAGCGGCGGCATTCGCCGCAACGACGACGGCACGGCGACGCTGTACACCGGCGTCAGCGACGCGGAGGCGCATCGGATCGACATCGACGATCCGTTTCTGGAATACGAAACGTGAAGACGCAACGCCCGGAGACAGGGCCTCCTGTCGTCCGGGCTTTTTCCTGGAATATGGCCATGTTATACCTTCGCTGTCGCACCTGGAACAGATCAGCGCGTCCATGATCGGCCTGAACTTTCGGCACCGATTCAACATGGACTCCGGCGATGGATAGCTGCTCAACTCAACTCAACTGCATCAAGACAAGGTGCCTGTTTCCCGTTGCGAAAGTTGAGCTGCAAGTGTCCGGCCCGGAGTCAGCCGCAAAGTGCTTGAGCAAGCTTCGGAGCTAGGCCCCGCCTTGCGGGGGTGTCTGAGATACGGCGCTGTGCACAGGCAGGGGAGGATTCCGCCGGAAACAGCGGAGCGGGGAGCCGGAAACAGCGGCGGCGGCACGGGGACCGGCTTCCCGCGGGAAACGATCTCCCGTGCCGCGCCAGGAGCCCGGCGAGCGAGCTAGCGCCGCTTGCCCGAAGGCGTGCGCCGCCGGGAAGCGGCGCTGCGGCCGCCGTTCCGCCGGGCGCCGTTGCGGCGTGCGCCGCCGTTCCGCCTCCCGGAGCCGCTGCGCCGGCGCCGCGGCCGGTAGTCCGGTCGGCCGGAAGACGTGTGGTCGGCGCCGCCTTTGCCTTTTCCGACGAACAGCTTGAGCAGGGGCGCCACCTGCTGCACCGTCGACATGATTTTCTGCACTTTGCCGATATTGTTGATCAGGCCTTCGACGCCCCCGATCCGGTCGAGAAGGCCCTTCATGTCCTTGAAGCTGTTCAGCAGCCCCCCCAGCCCTTTGCCCGCCGCCGGAGCCGGTTGGATAGCGGGGTCCACGATCTGCACGGGACTATAGACCGGCGTCGTCTGGGCGGGAGGCGGAGCGGCCGGCGGCTGCGGGGGAACGGCCGGCGTCAGCGCGCTTATCCCGGGACCAAGCCCCGGGAACGTCTCCGGATACGGCTCTCCTCCGAAGCCGGGCGTCCAACCGCGGTACGGACCTTTTCCATAGGAGTTCATCTCGTCGTGTTCACATCCTTCGCTCGTGGGATGCACCGCCGTCGGCTTGCGCAGGAAGCGCGGGCAGGCGGCTCGCTTGATACAGGTTATGTGCGGAAGGGCGGATGCGTATAGACGATGGCCCGTCTTTGGCGCATTTTACTTCTGTGAAGCGTGAATACGGTGACGCTTGAAGAATTTCATCATTCAAAGTACAATTACGGTAAAAACGGCGTTCGACCGCGGGCGAGGTGACCGATTCATGCAATTGAAGAAACTGAACGACCGAAGCATCGATCAGCTCTTTGAAGCGATCCTCACGTTGAAGAATGTCGAGGAATGCTACATTTTTTTTGACGATTTGTGCACCGTGAACGAGATCCAGTCGCTGTCGCAGCGGCTGGAGGTGGCCCGCATGCTGGGCAAAGGGAACACGTACAACCAGATCGAGGCGGAGACCGGCGCCAGCACGGCGACCATCTCGCGGGTGAAGCGCTGTCTCAATTACGGCAATGACGGCTACAAGATGGCGCTCGAGCGCCTCGGCCGGTTCGGCAACGAGTCCGACTCGCCGGCCGCGAACAAGGCATAAGCGAATCTTAAGCCAGCCAGCGGGCCGTCGGCGGGAACATCCCCCGGCGGTCCTTTTTTGCGGGTGCGCGGCCTCCGTCCGCTTCCGCGCGGTCGAGGGCCCAAGCCTCATTTTCGGACAATTCCCAGTTGCCGCCGTCGCGCAGGATCGGTTATGCTAGGATTATATTCCCAGAAGTGGCGCGTGGAGGGGGAAGCATGCGGTTCTGGCATTCGGTGCGATTCCGCATGGTATTCGCTTTCATTCTGATCGTGGCGCCGCTGGTCCTCTTTCTCATCTACAACAACTTGTACGCCACCAGGATCGTGCGCCAGCAAATTTCCGTGCATTACGCCAATCTGATGTCCGTCCAGGCGGAGGCTAACGACGAGATTTTGCGAAGCACGCTCAACTTCATGATTCAACTGGGCACGGTCAGCGATTCCGACATCATTCTTCTGAAGACGCTTCCCATCGACCACGCCGACTACACGCTCGCCAAAGTCCGTCTTTACAACCGCCTGCAGCTCGACACGAACTACTACAAGATGATCGACACCTTCTTCCTGTATCTGGTCAAGGACGGCAACCCGCTGTTCGCCACGCAGAACGGCTCGAAGTCGCCTGAGCTGGACGCCTTGCTGCGGCAATATTGCAGCCGGCTCGTCGACCGGGAACTGCACAACGTCGACCCGTGGGAGGTCGTCTCCCTCCCGGGCGGCCCGAACTATCTGATCAAGGCGGTCGACATGGATTTCGGCATGTACGGCGGCGCCCTGGTGGAGGTCGATTCGCTCAACAAGACGTTGGCAACGTTCGACGTCGGTCCGGACGGAGCGGTCTATGTCATGGACGGCCGCGGGAACGTGCTGACTTCCTCGACCCCGTCGCCGCCTTCCGTTCGGGACGACGGATTCCGCGGCGCCGTGCTGCGGATGGAGGAGCCGAGCGGCTCGATCCGCTGGAAGGGCAAGAACTACCTGGTGCTGACGACCAAGTCCCGGTATTCGAACCTTCAATACGTCATCGTCACGACCGAACCGTACATTCTGAAAAATCTGCCCTTCTTCCAGAAGATGCTCTACTACTGGATTCCGCTCCTGTCCGTCGCCGTCTTGTCGGGCTACGTGCTGTTCCTGCAGCGGTTCATGTTCCGCCCGCTCGCCGGGCTCGTTCGCGGCATGCGCCGGCTCGGCGACGGGCGGTTCGAAGTGCGGCTTCCCGCCGAGCCGGAGGGCAGCGAATTCTCGATCATGGCGACGACGTTCAACCGGATGGCGCAGCAGATCGAGAAGCTGAAGATCGACGTGTACGAGGAGCAGCTCCGGGTGCAGCGGGCCGAGTACAAGCATCTGCAGGTCCAGATCAACCCGCATTTCTACACGAACACGCTCAACATCATTTACAACCTGGCGGCGCTCCAAGATTTCCGATCGGTGCAGAAGCTCGCGCTGCACCTGGCCGAATACTTCCGTTTCCTGATGCGCAGCAACCGCACCTTCGTCCGGCTCGAGGACGAAATCCGCCATATCGAACATTACCTGGAAATCCAGAAGCTGCGCTACCTGGGCAAGCTCGACTACGAGATCGACGTGCTGCCGCGGCATCAGGCGTGCGAGATGGCGCCCTTGCTTCTGCAGCCGTTCGTGGAAAACGCTGTCATCCACGGCTTCGGCCGCCGCCCGCCGGACGGTACGCCCTTCCTGATCCAGGTCGCCTCCCGCGACGACGAGCGGGAGCCGGGCCGCATCGTCGCCGTCGCGGTCCGCGACAACGGCCCCGGCTTTCCGCCGGACATGCTGGCGCAGCTCGCCAGCGGCGAGTACATGAAGGGCTCCGGCGAGCAGCATCTCGGCATCTGGAACATTCTGCACCGGTTTCGCATGCTGTACGGCGACGAAGGCGGCATCTCGTTCCGCAACGGCGAGGAAGGCGGGGCGATCGTCGAGATCCGGCTGCCGCTCGCCCGAACCGCGATGCTGGACGATCCCGCCGCGCCGGAAGAGATCGAAGACATGGAGGAGGACGACGACGATGCTTACCATGTTGGTGGTGGACGATGAAGCCTACGCTTTGAAAGGGATCACCGAGGCGATCGACTGGAGCGACCTGCCGCTCTCCGCCATTCGGGAAGCCGACAGCGCCCGGGCCGCAATGGACATCCTGGAACGCGAGCCGGTCGATCTGGTCATCTCCGACATCGAGATGCCGGGCGAGAACGGAATGGAGCTGCTGCGCTGGATTCGCGACAAGCATCCCGATACGCCGGTCGTGTTCCTCACCGGCCACGCCCGGTTCGACTACGCGCGCGAAGCGCTGCAGCTCGGCTGCTTCGACTACGCGCTGAAGCCGATCGATCACGACGCGCTCAAAGGGATCGTCGCTCGGGCGATCAAGGAAATCCAGCGCCGCCGAGCGCTCCGGGAGGTCGAAGCGACGCTGGACGTGTACCGGCGCCAATGGACGAGCGAGCTGCCGATCCTGGTGGAACGGTTCTGGCAGGACCTGCTCGCCGGCCGCGTGCCGCCGGACCCGGACCGGCTGAACCGCCAGTTCGAGCTGTACGGCATCCCGCTGCGCGCGGACGGATTCGTGCTGCCGATTCTGCTCAGCATCGAGCAATGGGACGTCGATCTCGGCGCCAGCGACGAGCAGATCATGGAGTACGCCGTCCGCAAAGCGGCTCTGGAGACGATCGCGGGAGACGCGCCGGGCACGGTGCTGCAGGATAGGAGCGATCTCAATCTGCTGCTGCTCTACCTGCCCGAACCCGATGCCGTCGACCGGCCCGCCTTGCTGCAGCGGTGCCGCCGGTACGTCGAGGCGTGCAAGAGTTACTTCCACTCCCGCGTGTCCTGCTACGTCGGCGTGCCCGCTCCCGTCTCCGGGCTGCCCGAGCGGATCGACCGCCTGATGCAGGCGGAGCGGTGCAACGTGTCCGCGGCGCAGTCCGTCATCGACGCTTCCGTCGCCGCAGAAGGCGCGGCGGGCGGCGGCGGAGCGCTGCCGTCCATGGCCGAATGGGGATTCCTGCTGGAGAACGACCAGCAGGACGAACTGCTTCGGCAGCTCGAAGCGGCGGTCAGCCGGCAGCGGGACGAGCAGACGAGCCGCGAAACGCTGGAGCTGCTCTACCACGGCATCTTGCATCTGGTCTTTCAGACGGCCCATCGCCGGGCTGCCTCCGTCTACGAGGCGGCGACGGTGTCGGAGCTGAACGACCCGCAGGCTTGCCGCTCCCCGCAGCAGCTCATGCATTGGGCGGCGCGGCTGATCGGCAAGACGGCGGCCGCGTTCCGGGACAAGCGGGACTCTTCGGCCGTCGTCGCCAAAGTGAACGCCTACATTCAGCAAAACTTGCACCGCGACCTGAGCCGCGACGAGATCGCCGCCGCCGTCTACCGCAACCCGGCCTATTTGTCCCGCCTGTTCCGCAAGGAGACGGGGCTCTCTCTGTCCGAGTCCATCGCGCAGCAGCGCATCGAACGGGCGAAGAAGCTGCTCGTCGAGACGAACGACAAGATCAGCAACATCGCCGAAGGGCTCGGCTACCTGCACTTCTCCTACTTCGCCAAGCTGTTCAGGAAGATGACCGGCTATACGCCCCAGGACTACCGGAAGAAGCACCAACGATTGTAGCGCCGATCCGCCGGAGTGTGGCCGGCGTTCCCGCCGGCGACGGCATAGACGCGGGAGGATCACAAAAGTGCCATATCGGTCACCGCAGTAGATAGATGGAAAACGTTTTATGCTTCAAAATGAAGACAGCGAGAGAAAAATGGAGCAAAAAGGAACGTGATCTGATGGAACAAGCGGTTCGACCGGCGCAGCCGGCCCTTCCGGAGCCCGGGACGCGGCCTCGGCAGAACATCGGCTATTGGCGGAAATACGGCGTCTTCTACCTGATGATGGCTCCAGCGCTGATCGTGCTGCTGTTCAACAACTACTTGCCGATGCTCGGTTCCGTCATCGCCTTCAAGAACGTCAACTACCAAGTCGGCATCCTCCGCAGTCCGTGGATCGGCTGGGACAACTTCGACTACTTGTTCCGAACGACCGACGCCTGGAAGATCACCCGCAACACGATTCTGTACAATGCTGTGTTCATTGCGCTCAACCTGATCGTCGGCGTCGCGTTCGCCCTGATGTTCCAGGCCATGCGCAGCCGCCGTATGGCGAAGCTTCACCAGACGATGATGTTTCTGCCGTACTTCCTGTCCTGGGTCATCATCACCTACCTCGTCTACGGCTTCCTGAACCCGGACATCGGCGTGCTGAACAAGACGGTGCTCCCCTGGTTCGGCGTCAAGGAGCCCGTCTTCTGGTACACCGATCCGAAGTGGTGGCCGATCATTCTGCCGATCGTCAACACGTGGAAGGGGATCGGCTACTACGCGGTGTTCTACCTGGCGGCAATCGTCGGCATCGACAGGGAGTATTACGAGGCGGCGACCATCGACGGCGCCTCCCGGTGGCGGCAAATCCGCAGCATCACGATCCCGCTCATCCGCCCCGTCATCATCGTGCTGACGCTGCTGCAGATCGGCCGCATTTTCTACGCCGACTTCGGTCTGTTCTACCAGGTCACCCGCAATTCCGGTTCGCTGTACGACACGACGCTCGTCATCGACACCTACGTCTACCAGGGCTTCATCGTCACCGGAGACGTCGGCATGTCGTCCGCGGCCGGTCTGTACCAGGCGGTCGTCGGCTTCATTCTCGTCTTCGTCAGCAATCTGATCATCCGCCGGATCAGCCGGGACGATGCGTTGTTCTAATCCGGAACGGGAGGTATGGACGACATGACATCGCTACAGGCCGGCCGCAAATGGCGCAAGGCCGATGAAATTTCCCCGGGCGCCGACATCTTGATCAACGTCTTCTTCTGGTTCTACACCGCGATCTGCGCCCTGCCGCTGCTGCTCGTCCTGATGGTCTCGTTCTCGGACGAGAAGACCGTTCTGCTCGAAGGATACAGCCTGTTCCCGAGCAAGCTGAGTCTGTCCGCGTACGATTTCCTGCTGCGGGATTGGCTCAACGTCGTGCGATCGTACGGCATCTCCATCTTCGTCACCGCGGTCGGCACCGTCGTCTCGCTCGCGCTCATGGCGATGTTCGCCTATCCGATCTCGCGCCGCGACTTCAAGCATCGGGGAATCTTTTCCTTCATTATGGTGTTCACGATTCTCTACAACGCGGGGCTCGTTCCGTTCTACATCATGTACACCCAGGTGCTCCATCTGCAAAATTCGATTCTCGCGCTCATGATTCCGTATCTCGTGCAAGCGTTCTTCGTGCTCGTCATGCGGACGTTCTTCGCGAACTCGGTGCCGTACGAACTGCTGGAATCGGCCAAGATCGACGGCGCGGGAGAGTGGCGCATCTTCGGGCAGATCGTGCTGCCGCTGTCGCTTCCGGTGCTGGCGAGCGTCGGGCTGTTGTGCACGCTGAACTACTGGAACGACTGGTTTCTCAGCATGCTGTTCATCAACGACAACATCCACATCAACATCCAATACCGGATGTACAAGGCGCTGCAGGACATCCAGTTCCTCAGCTCCAACGCGAGCGCCTACTCGGCGATTCTGGCCCAGAACCCGAACTTCCAGCTTCCGAGCGAGACGGTCCGCATGGCGATGGCCGTCGTCGGAATCGGTCCGATCGTGTTCGCCTACCCGTTCTTCCAGCGCTACTTCATCCAGGGCTTGACGGTCGGCGCCGTCAAAGGGTAGTCCGTTCCCCAGGCTTCATCCGGTTACCGGCCGGTTGGGCATACAAGCTTTTCATTTGGGAAAAGGGAGGCAACTCATTCATGCGCAAAAAGAGCAGGCAGTACCGCAGCGTCACCTTGCTGATCGCGATCGTGCTCGCGGTCTCGATGGCCCTGGTCGGCTGCAGCAAGGGCGGAGGCGACAGCAACTCCGCATCGTCCTCGTCGTCCCCGTCGGCTTCTTCCGCCAGTCCGTCCGAATCGTCGTCCCCTTCGGAATCGGCCTCGGCTTCGCCGTCCGAATCCTCATCTCCGTCCCCGTCCGCTTCCGACGGCATCGACCCGTCGAAGCTGGCGCCGTACGAGCTGAAGATCATCTGGGAAGGTCCGGCGCAGAAGGACATGGCCGCCGTCGAAGCGAAGATCAACGAGTATTTGAAGCCGAAGATCAACGCTACGGTGAAGCTGTCCACCCTCGACTGGGGGCAGTACGACGACAAGATGCCGCTGCTCATCGCGTCCCGCGATCCGATGGACGTCGTGTTCACCGCGCAATGGAACGGATACGCCACCAACGTGGCCAAGGGCGGGTTCCTCGCGCTGAACGATCCGAACGGGCCGGCGGGCGATCTGCTGGCGCAATACGGGCAAGGCATCACGAGCACGCTTGATCCGGCGTTCCTCGAGGGCTCCAAGATCAACGGCTTCAACTACGGCATTCCGACGAACAAGGAGCTGGCCGCTCAAGGCGGGGTGCTCTACCGGAAGGATATCGCCGACGAGCTCGGCCTCACCGAGCAGCTGAACAACGTGACTTCCGTCGCCGATCTCGAACCGATTCTGAAGACGGTCAAGGAGAAGAGGCCGGACCTCACGCCGCTGTTCATGAAGGATGGGGAAACGTTCAATGCGCACTACATGATCCAGCACGACTACCTCGGCGACACCAACATCGACGGCCTCGTCCGCAAGGACGGCGACGACCCGAAGGTGATCTCCCGGTTCGACGACAAGGATTATATGGATCAGCTGCAGCTGACGCGGAAATTTTTCGAAGAAGGGTTGATCAACAAGGACGCGGCCACGACGACGCTGGGCACGCAGGACGCGATGGCCAAGGGCAACGTGTTCATGATCACTTCGTCCATGAAGCCGGGCAAGGGCGACGAGTTCGCCAACGCCATCAAAATGCCGGGCAAGATCGGCCAGATCAACCTCGGGCCGCGCACCGTGTCCACGGGCGAAACGGCCGGCGCGATGCTGGCGGTGTCTTCGACCTCGAAGGACCCGGCCCGCGCGATGATGTTCATCAACCTGCTGCACACCGACAAATATTTGGTCAACCTGCTCAACTTCGGCATCGAAGGCGAGCACTACGTCAAGGTGTCCGACAACGTCATCAAGCCGGGACCGAAGTCCGCCGACTACAACCCGGGCGTCGCCTGGGAGCTCGGCAACCAGTTCCTGAACTACACGTTCGAGACGGAAGCGCCGGACAAGTGGGAACAGTTCAAAGCGTTCAACGAAGGCGCGCACAAATCGCCGGCGCTCGGCTTCACCTTCAACGTCGATCCGGTCAAAAATCAGGTGACGGTGCTCACCAATATTCGCAAGCAGTACGCCGCCGCGCTGGAGACGGGCTCGATCGATCCGGCGAAGGCCGACGAATGGTACAAGAAGGAGAAGGCGAACGGCCTCGACCAGGTGATTGCCGAGAAGCAGAAGCAACTGGACGCCTTCTTGGCCGGCAAGAAGTAAGAAGCGTATTGACAGCTCATTTCCAACCGCCAAGGCTTCGGCTTTGGCGGTTTTTGGCGCTGGAGGCCGCGGCGGGCTTCCAACTTTGTCCATATGGGAACGGCAGGTTTCGTTGACATTGCGTTTTCATTTCGATAGCATGAATGAGTAGAAGAGAAAAAAGATCGGTCTTCGGTAAGGAGGGCCCTTCATGAAGCCCGGAATTCTCGTTATCGGTCACGGGTCGCGCGACGAACGCTGGGTCGCCCGGGTGGAGGAGACGGTCCGTGACGTTCGGCGCTCGCTGAATGGCGTTCCGACGGTGAGCGGGTACTTGGAGCTGGTGGAAGGCCGGCTCATTCAGGACGGCATCGACCGGCTGGAGGCGGAGGACGTCACCGACCTGCTGGCGATCCCGCTGTTCGTGTCGGCGGGAAGCACGCACGTCGACGAGATCGGCTGGGCGCTCGGAGCGTACGAGAAGCCGCGCCGTCCGACCGGCCTTGCCCGCTGCCGGGTTCGCGCCCGGCTTACGTACGGCAGGCCGATCGCCGACGATCCGGAGATCGCCGAGGCGTTGCTGGAACGATTGGCGGCGAGCGGTCTAACGCAGCGGCCGGAGCGGGAAAGCCTGCTGCTGATCGGGCACGGCAGCGAGGAGCCGTGGTTCTATGCCGAGTGGAAGCGGGGACTGAACGGGCTCGCCGCCGTCATGAAGCGCCGGGGAGGCTTCGCGCATGCCGAATCGGCGCTGCTGGCGCCCGACGAGACGGCGGACCGGGTTCGCGCCTTGCGGGACCGCGGCGGGCCGGACGCGCGCATTCTCGCGGTGCCCGTCTTCGTCAGCGAGGGCTACTTCACGTCGGAAGTCATTCCGCGGCGGCTGGAAGGACTCGGCTGCCTCTATGCCGCGGGAGCGCTGCTCCCCCATCCGAAGGTCGCGGAGTGGGTGGCAAGGCAAGCGGGAGAATGGATGGACCGGTTGTCCGAGGAGAGCAAAGAGGGGGAGGAAGTTGGAGAAGATCAGGGCTCGGCTCATTTATAATCCGACCTCGGGCAGGGAGGAGATGCGCAGGAGGCTGCCGTTCATTCTGCAAAGATTGGAGCGGGGCGGGATCGAGACGTCTTGCCACGCGACGGAAGGCAAGGGAGACGCGGTCCGGGCCGCCTCCGAGGCGGTGGAGCGCGGCTACGATCTGCTCATCGCCGCCGGCGGCGACGGGACGTTGAACGAAGTCGTCAACGGGATGGCGGGGCACGAGCGCAGGCCGGCTCTCGGCGTGCTGCCGATGGGGACGACGAACGACTTCGCGCGGGCGAACGGCATTCCGCGGCGGTGGCAGGACGCCGTCGACATCATTTTGCGCCGCCACACCCGTCCGGTCGACATCGGCGTGGCCGACGGCAAATACTTCATCAACATCGCCGGCGGCGGCTTCCTGACCGAGTTGTCATACGAAGCTCCGAGCAAGCTGAAGACGATGATCGGCCAATTGGCCTATTATATCAAAGGGTTCGAAAAGGTTACCCGCTTCCGTCCGACCAAACTGCGCATCTCGGCCGAAGGCGTCGGCGACCTCAACGGGGAGTACATGCTGTTCCTCATCGCGAACAGCCAATCCGTCGCCGGATTCGAGAAGCTGGCCCCGCAGGCGAAGACGGACGACGGCCGGTTCGACGTGGTCATTCTGAAGAAATGCAACCTGGCCGAGATGATCCGCGTCGCTTCCCTGGCGATGCGCGGCGAGCACCTGAACGACTCCCACGTCATCTCGTTCCAGACGAGCAAGCTTGCGGTCGAGGCCGAAGACCGCGTCCAGCTCAACCTGGACGGCGAATTCGGCGGCACCCTCCCGTGCTCGTTCTCGGTGCTTCCCTCGCATCTGTCGATCTTCGTGGACGAGAACGGGTCGTCGAAATATCGGCAGTAGGGAGTTTCGCTCCGCCACGCCCCTCTCTCGCTCGGACGCTCGGACGTGCGTTTGTCCGAGCGTCCGGCTTCCCGCCGGCCGTCTCGCTGAACGTGCGTCTGTTCGAGCGCCCGGCCTTTCCAGTCAGAACGACTCCATAAGCGCCGTTCCCTTCACCCGAACGGCGGGACGGGAAACGATATTTTTTCACCAAAGGATGACAACAGAACGGAGACTTGGCCTTGAAGCGTCAACGGAACAACCATTTGGCCGATCGCGACCGCACCGGGAACCGTTCCCGCTCGGATCGGGCGGCTCATACCGTCACGGGGAAATCCTACCCTCGCAAGGCGGGCCGCCCAGCAATCGCCCGGTCGGAGCGGACGGCCGGCACCGCCGAGAAAGAGCCCATCTTGTGTGCGCCGAATCGTCGCGAAATTTCGCATGGCCGCGAGCCGGGCGGATCCGGGAAGCGTTCGGACGGTCTTCCCGTCCAAGCGGGGCAAACCGTCGACCTCGACATCGTCGGGATGACGCATGAGGGCGAAGGGGTCGGCCGGGTTCAGGGCTACACCCTGTTTGTGCATGGCGCGTTGCCGGGCGACCGGGCGCGCGCCGTGGTGGTCAGCGTCGGCAAGTCGTACGGCCGAGCGCGCATGACCGAGCTGCAGGCGGCCGGCCCGGACCGGCGCTCCGCGCCCTGTCCGATCTACGACGCCTGCGGCGGGTGCCAGTTGCAGCATTGGGATTATGCCGCCCAACTGCGCTGGAAACGCCAATATGTCGCAGACTGCCTTTCGCGCATCGGCAAGCTTCCCGTTGTATTCTCCGAAACAACGGAGAAGGCCGGCGCTTGTTCCGTCGCCTTTTCCCGGGGGGCCGAGGTGTCCGATGCCGTTCCCGTTGCTGATACGCCGGATCGTGTAACAACAGCGCCCCCACCTGCCGCCGCGGGACGCCCCGAGTCTCGCGCGACCGCCGCAACCGACCGGGCGGACGTTGCCGCCGCCGCGATGACGCGTCTTCCCGTGCTCGTCCATCCCGTCATCGGCATGGAAGAGCCGTGGCGCTACCGCAACAAAGCCCAGGTTCCCATCGGCTCCTCTCCGGAAGGCGGCTTGATCGGCGGCTTCTATGAACAGGGGAGCCACGACATCGTCGACATGGACGCATGCCTCATTCAACAGGAGCCGAACGAGCAAACCGTCCGAGCCGTCAAAGCCGCGGCGCATTCCCTCGGTTATCGCGCTTACGACCGGGCCACCGGCCGCGGTCTGCTTCGCCATGTCGTCGTTCGCCATGCCCAAGCGACGGGCGAGCGCATGGTCGTTCTCGTCACGAACGGGCGGGACTTGCCGCACGAGGACGAACTGGTGGCGCTCATCCGCAAGGCCGTTTCGGGCGTGGCGAGCATCTGCCAGAACATCAACACCGCCCCCGGCCCCGTCGTCTTCGGCGACGAAACCCGCGTGCTCTGGGGCAACGACGTCATCTACGACGAGATCGGCGGCAACCGGTTCGCCATCTCCGCCCGCTCGTTTTTCCAGGTCAACCCGACCCAGACCGAGCGGCTATACCGCACCGCTCTGGACTACGCTGCGCTCACCGGCGACGAAATCGTCTTCGACGCCTACTGCGGCATCGGAACGATCACCCTGTTCCTCGCCCGGCACGCGCGCCGCGTCTACGGCGTCGAGATCGTCCCCGAAGCCATCGAGGACGCTCGCCGGAACGCGGCCCTCAACGGCATCGCCAACGTCGAATTCGCCGTCGGCGCCGCCGAACACATCCTGCCGAGCTGGCAATCGGCCGGTCTTGCGCCCGACGTCATCGTCGTCGACCCTCCCCGCAAAGGCTGCGACCCCCGCCTGCTCGAAACCATACTGCAACTGCGTCCTTCGCGGATTGTCTACGTTTCCTGCAACCCATCCACACTGGCGCGCGACTTGCGCGTGCTGGAGGACGGCGGTTACTGCACCGTAGAGGCCCAGCCGGTGGATATGTTTCCGCATACGGGGCATGTGGAGTGCGTAATAGGAATACAACGAATCGATACGTAGAAATCCTTTGTTTTCAACACTTTGCGCGATTTATGACGTTCACGGCGGACGGCCAAGACTTCAAAAATAAGGTGCTCAAGGACAGAATCGAGGTTTCGGTCGTTTTGGATTTGGATTTGGATGTCGGGTGGGTAGATATGTTGGAGGCAGATGGCGAACCTGCTCCTGATCTTATCGGTAGAGCGCGATAAGCCTGTATGATACAATCCAGAATAGATGAGTGTAGATGAGACTAGGAAGGATGAGCTGAGATGAGTATTAAGATTGAAAGAGCGTCCGTAATTGATGCTGAAGAAATCCTGTCATTGCAAAAGCTTGCTTATCGAAGCGAGGCGGAAATTTACAACGATTTTAGCATTGAACCTCTTGTTCAGACGCTCGAACAGTTGCAGCAACAGTTTGAAGATTACATCATTTTGAAAGCTGTGGCCGATGACGCAATTATCGGCTCCGTAAGAGCAAAAGAACGAGACGGGACATGCTACATTGGCAAACTCATGGTGAATCCGAACGATCAAAATAAGGGCATCGGTCGGAGGTTGATGAAGGCGATTGAGGATTATTTTCCGCATTCCCGCTACGAATTGTTCACTGGAAGCAGAAGCGAAAAGAACATCGCTTTATACGAAAAGTTAGGCTACATCGTCTTGAGCGAATGCAGCATTACACCTGATTTCAGTTTGGTCTATCTTGAAAAGAAACGTTCATGAACTTCGAGGAGACGTATTTACGAGAACTTTGAAAGAGAATAATAGGAATGCCCCTCCACTTGTGAGCGGCGTTCTCTTTTCATATCGATACTTGTTTACGGATGATAAGCTTAGGATAATGGAGGAATGAGCATGGATTCATTGCGTTATCCGATCGGGCAATTCACAGCAGTTCAGGGAACTACCGAAGAGCAACGCAAGCAATTTATTGAATCAATAGCAGAGATGCCCGAAAAACTTCGACAAGCGGTTGAGGGTTTGGGATTAGAACAACTGAATACGCCTTACCGTTCTGGAGGATGGACTTTACAACAGGTTGTCCACCATTTAGCCGATGCAGAGATGAATGCCTATATTCGTTTTAAGCGTGGTTTAACCGAGGAACATCCTATTGCTGGAACATTTCGGGAAGAATTGTGGGCAGAGTTGGACGATTATAAGGATACACCTATCGAAACGTCTATTATTCTTTTGGAAGCCCTTCACAGCAGGTTCGTCATACTATTAAACCGATTAAAGCCTTCGGACTTTAAAAGAGTGGTTACGAGTCCAACATACGGTGATATGACTTTAGATGAAGCTGTACAAAGGTTTTCCTGGCATGCACAGCATCATATAGCCCAAATAACTTCATTACGAGATCGAATGGGGTGGTAAATTGGGAGCCATGGTGAAATGAAAAAGATCCTTATTATTGGAATTGTAGCTAGTGGTAAAACGACTTTGGCAAAACGTTTATCAAAGAAAATAAATGTACCTTGGTATGAACTTGATACTATTGTCCATCATCAAACGCCAACGGGACGATATAAGCGTACAGCAGAAGAACAAATTCAAGTTTTAAAAGAAATAGATAAAATGAAGAATGGATATTTGAAGGAACAGACAGAGAATCTTATCAGTGCTTATATCAAATGGCAGATAAAATCATATTCCTTGATACTCCATTGTGGAAGCGTAGATTAAGGATTCTTACTCGATTCCTTAAACAGAAAATTGGTATTGAAAAGTGTCATTACAAACCTGACTTATTAATGTTAAAGATGATGTATAAGTGGACACGGGATTTTGAACATAATAGAATTAATTTTGAAGCCAAGTTAAAATTATATAATGAGAAAGTGATTAGATTAGGTGATAGTAACAGCCTGGACTTTCCGTAAACGAGTGAAGACTTATCTAAGGAATACGATAGCGCAGAAAACACATCATAAGGCCACCGTGGTATCAATCGTGCGGCCTCATTAAGCTATTGGAGACGATATTTGAATGAAGACACGAATGCAGCCGGCCAACACGACCGGCTGCATTTTTGCTGCCAACTGTTGATTTCGTTAATTAGGGCTTGCTGAACAAATCAAAAATCCAACAGTAACAAGGGTTTAGCGGCTCTTTTGTCGAATTTAGGTGCAAGGAAAACAAGGGGTTACCCCCGAAAAACCTTGCACATGGAGGCGTCCGAATTGTATCAGCGAACCGAGAGCCAGATGATCCTGCCAGGCGACTTCTTCCTGCCGTTCGGCGGAAAACTCGCGGAAGATAACCGCTGGGTGCTGCTCGCCCAGATGATTCCGTGGTGGAAGCTCGAAGAGAAGTACGCCAAGAACTTCAAGAAGAGCCTCAAGGGTCAAAAGGCCGTATCGATCCGCGTCGCACTTGGCGCTCTCATTATCCAGGAACGGCTGGGCACCG
>Ga0207789_1000240_pt1 | contig 28796 bp, 26 predicted proteins | sample HigsolmetaGSP12D_FD_184840 | JGI IMG/M metagenome (GOLD analysis project Ga0207789, IMG submission 184840) | High solid enriched microbial communities from the Joint BioEnergy Institute, USA - SP1-2-D (SPAdes) | ecosystem: Engineered > Bioreactor > SSF (Solid state fermentation) > Aerobic >...
TTCTTTTTCTTTTATTTGGTTGATACGTTCTTTTCATATATGACACCTCCCTATGAGGAAACAACTCACGACAGTCTTTACTATTATAAAAACAATGACATTGGAATGTCAAGCACTGAAAAATCACGATTTATTTAAAATTTTTTTACTTAATCTGATACAAACTCGTAATTAAAGTATTTCTTCTTTTGGTGTAAGATTAATTTTTTTACCTGCTAATTTTCTTGTCTATCTAATTCTTGCTTTCACATTCCTTGAAGCACCACCCTCTTTGTAAAGTGAGCAAAAAATTCAAAAGGCCACCGAAAAATAAATTTCGGTGGCCTATTTTTAATTCAACGAAACCCAAACACTCTTCACTTCTGTATAGTTATTTAACGCATAAGAACCCATTTCACGACCAATTCCGGATTGTTTATATCCACCAAACGGACTGGCTGCATCAAATGCATTATAACAGTTAACCCAAACTGTTCCAGCACGAAGTTTTGAAGCAATATAATGGGCTTTAGCGACATCCTGTGTCCAAACACCTGCTGCCAAACCGTAATCACTATTATTGGCGCGGGCAATTAAAACATCTAAATCTTCATAAGGTAGAGCGGAAATAACCGGCCCAAAAATTTCTTCTTTTGCTATCGTCATTTCATCACTTACATTGGCAAAGATTGTCGGTTCAACAAAGTAGCCTTGGTCAAAAGGATTTCTTCCTCCTGTCAACAACTCAGCCCCTTCATTTAAGCCTTTTTCGATATAGCCAAGAACACGATTTTGTTGTTCTGTGGAAACTAGTGGACCCATCTGTGTATCATCTTTTAAACCAAAACCTTGTTTAATCGTCTTTGCATGACTAACCATGTCACTGACAACATTATCGTAATCTTTTTTCTGAATGAAAACCCGTGAACCGGCACAGCATACTTGCCCTTGGTTAAACATAACCCCCATTAAAGCGCCTGGAATCGCTTTTGTAAAATCAGCATCAGGTAAAATAATATTCGGTGATTTTCCACCCAACTCAAGGGTGACCCTTTTTAATGAATTCGAAGCATTTCTCATAATTAATTTTCCTACTTCTGTCGATCCGGTAAACGCAATTTTATTTACTTCCGGATGATCAACAAGCGGGCCACCTGCCGTCTCACCAAAGCCCGGAACAATATTGACAACTCCTTTAGGGAATCCTGCTTCTTCAATAAGCTCTGCTAAATATAGAGCAGAAAGTGGTGTTTGCTCTGCCGGCTTCAATACGACCGTACATCCAGTAGCAAGAGCAGCCCCCAATTTCCACATTGCCATAAGTAGCGGGAAATTCCAAGGGATAATTTGCCCAACGACACCGACCGGCTCGTGGCGAGTATAGTTAAAATATGGACCGGCAACTGGAATAGTTTGCCCAACAATTTTTGTTGACCAACCGGCATAATATCTCAAATGTTCAATCGCTAGTGGAACATCAGCATTCGCAGTCTCACGAATCGGTTTGCCGTTATCAAGTGTTTCTAATTGAGCCAATTCTGCGCTGTTTTCTTCCATCAAATCTGCCAATTTATACATTAAGCGACTTCTCTCTGCTGCACTCATCCGTGACCACGGACCTTCATCAAATGCGCGCCGTGCTGCTTTAACTGCCAAGTCAATATCTTCAGGACCGGCTTCGTATACGTTAGCAAGCACCTCTCCAGTAGCCGGATTAAATGATTCAAAGGTTTTTCCGGTTGCACTTTCAACAAATTCTCCATTAATATAAAGCTTCTTTGATCCTGTTAAAAACTTCTCCACTTTCTCTAACAATTCAACTGTTAATTGGCTCATTTCTATTCCTCCTTCAATTTTGGAATAAGGTAGGATTCTAGATGATAACGCTTCCAATAAACATCTTAACATAGTTGAAAAAGTCTATCAATACGATATATACAAAATATTTCGCCATTAATCGACAGTTACAAACATTATACCCGCTGTTTGCAACTAGATTGGAGCGGACAGTTTTTACAAATCGGTTTAGATTTACAGTGGCTTTTTGCATGCTCAACTAACAAGGCATGGAATTCATTGTAGAGTTGTATTTTTGAAGGTAATTCCTTTTCAACAAGTTGGCGAAATTGATCATAATCATCAGGCATATCGAAACCTAGTCGATAAAAGATTCTTTTTGCGTACGCATCTACGATAAATATCGGCTTATGAAAAGCATAGACGAGCATGCAATCTGCTGTTTCCTTTCCTATTCCTGAAACTTGTAGCAACTCTTCTCGTAAATGATTTTTATCCATACTTTCCATGATTGCAAAGTTAAAATCATAGTTTTTTAACCAAGATAGAAAGGACTTAATTCTCTCAGCTTTTCGTTTGAAAAATCCACTAGATCGTATTAATTGAGCCAATTCATCCTTTGATAATAAATCAAGCTTCTGCGGAGTTAAATACGGTCTTAACTGTTCAATCGCTTTTTCAACATTCCGCCAGTTTGTATTTTGCACAAGGATAGCACCAATCATCATTTCAAAGGGGGTACTAGCTGGCCACCAATTTTGCGGACCATAATGTTCATATAACTTTTCATAGATTTGAGCATACATAAATTAATAGGTTCTCCTCCTGTAAAATGATACTTACAAGTCTTGGCTTACTGGACTAATAGGGTTGTTTGGTTGAGGACACTAAATAACCATTGCTTCAATTTAATCGCTCTTTTCGCAAATATTAGTCTCTTGCCATAAACTCGGAATAGAGCGATTCTCTTCCGCAAATAGTAGACCCTTTCACCAAAATCTACGGAATAGAACGCCCCTCTTCCGCAAAAAAACAACCCCATCGCAAAAAAACACAAAAAATTGCCTCTCTTCCGCTCTAATCAACTTTACACAGTCTATTTTTCCTGTCTATCTCACACCCCACTTATAATATTTTTTTCGGATTTAATATTCCCTTAGGATCAAGCGCTTCTTTAATTTTTCTCATTACTTCAAGTGCAGGTCCATGTTCTTTTTCCTGATATTTCTTTTTCCCAATACCAACACCATGCTCACCTGTACAGGTACCACCACGAGATAACGCATAGGAAACGATTTCTTGGTTTAATTTATTTGCCCTCGCGATATCATCTGGGTCCTCTACATCAATCATTAAACAAATATGAAAATTCCCATCCCCAACATGACCGACAATGCCACCAGGAATCCCTACATCTTTCAATGCATTCGTACCATGCTTGATTGCACCAGCCAGTTCCGAAATGGGTAAGGCAACATCCGTCGACATGAATTTTCTTCCCCGATATGTATGGATAAACGCATAAGCCATATTGTGACGAACTCTCCAAAGTTGATTTCTCTTTGCGTTTTCTGTTTCATGGATAAAATGTTGGCAATTAAATTCAGCCAAGATTTGTTCTGTTAACTTTACATCTTCTTTTAAACCTGCCTCATTGCCATGGAATTCGAAAAACAGTGTCGGACACTCTGGAAAATCTGTTTTTTCAAATTGATTAACGACACCGATTGAGTTGGTATCAACAAGTTCAACCCTTGCCACCGGAATTCCGATTTGTCTAATCGCGACAACTGCATTTACCGCATCCTCTACTGTTGTAAACGTGGCACGAGCAGCCATTTGATACTCCGGCAATCCGTATACTTTCAATGTTAATTCGGTAAAACAACCAAGCGTCCCCTCTGAACCGACAAATAGGCCATTCAAATGATAACCAGATGAAGATTTCACCGCAAGACTGCCCGTATGGATAATCGTTCCGTCAGCAAGTACCACTTCTAAATCCTGCACTTGATCTCGCATCACACCATATTTAACTGAGGTCGTTCCACTGGCTCCGGTTGCTGCCATCCCGCCTAATGTTGCATCGGCACCTGGATCTACTGGAAAAAATAAACCATATTGCTTTAACGCTTTATTCAGTTGTGTTCGCGTCACACCCGGTTGAACTTTCACGAGTAAATCGTTTTCCCTGATTTCAACGATTTCGTTCATTAACGTAAAATCAATTGTTATTCCCCCATCATATGGAATTACATGCCCTTCCAAGCTTGATCCGATTCCAAACGGGACAACAGGTACTTCATATTGATTTGCCAGTTTCATAATATTTGCGACTTCTTCTTTTGTCTTTGGAAAAACAACAACATCCGGTAGAACAGGTGAATGATAAGATTCATCTTTACTATGTTGTTCAAGAACAGTCGGATTTTGACTCACCCGTTCAGCATCTATTACAGATTTTAATTGTTCAACAAGCTGATTCATTACTTCTATATTCATCTAAATAACCCCTTTTCATTTAATTACCACAAATTCTTCCAAAACCCTTTTTTATATTACCTCATAACCGGAATCTTTTGCTTAAAAATGATTATCCCAGAAGATTAACCCCTCTTGACAAGAAATACTTCAACAGCATAAACATCGCACGAAGAAAAATGCGACCAGCATTTTTCGAGGACTCTTTCGTGCCTGGAAAGAAGATCTACTAGTTTTTCTGTAGCAAATATTTAACAATCTTTAAGAAAAGAGCGTAATTCTTTATACATCAATAAATCATCAATAAACTGACCATTGATGTAAAATTCATCGATTAATCTTCCTTGTTCTAAAAATCCATTTGTTTTATAAAATGTAATGGCATTAGGATTCGTTTCCAACACACGGATGGACATTTTAAGATAACCGTTTTTCTCTCCCCAAGCAGCAATATAATCAATTAATTTTTTTCCAACGCTCTGTTTTTGAAAATCGGGATGAACACCAATATCAATCTCTAATACATGGCTGTTTGCAGGGAGACCGGTTGGATTTTTATACCCGACATATCCCGCTACTCTATTTTCAATTACAGCAACAAATTGACTTCCCGGTGGACAATGATTTCCATAATCGGTTACTGAATCAAAATGAATAGTAGCCGGCGTATTCGTTTCATTCCAGATTACATGATTTAATTCAATTAACGTGGGAAAATCTGTTTCTACGGAAGGTCTAATTATTATCTCATTCATGCCTCATCACCTTTCTCCTCCTCTTTCTTTTTAAAAATCATCTCGAGGTGTAAGATTGATAATGAAATAGCCAATAATAAGTACAAGGATAACCAATGAATTTAACAATGTCGCCACCGGATCATCATGACTGACAATTATTTGCCGGATCATCGCTGTAATCCCTATATAAATAAAATACCGTAACGGGAAATGGTACTCCTCTTTAAAATATTTTACAATCATTGCAATAAACTCAAAGTATAGAAAAAAGATTAATATATTTCCCAAAAATGTTTTGTAATCATAGTGATCACTTTTTAACAGTAGTCGACAAAAAACAAATAATTCTTTCATTAACAAAAAGATTAAAATCATTGCCAATAAAACTAGTGAAAGATTTAAAATGAATTGAAATATTTTCGTGATGTACTGAGCTATGGAGGCTGTTTCTTTATTTAGCTTCATCAAATCGTTCCCCTCCTTTATAATTAGCATCCTATTTTAATAATAACATAACCGAGTCAAATACATGCGTGGTATTAACTTCATCCTAATCTGTACCATTCTTAAAAATCATAACTTTATTGTTATGATTTTATTCAAAAAGTAGTATTAGTCATTATAAATTTAATTCATTATAATTATGTTAGAATAATAATTATTCTATTTTAAAAAACGGAGGGTTTATGGATGAAACTAAAAGATAAAGTTGCTATTATTACTGGTGCTGCTTCAGGTATGGGGAAAGCTGAGGCAAAGGCCTTTGCTAATCAAGGCGCCAAAGTTATTGTTGCAGATTTGAATTTTGATGGTGCCCAATCCGTTGTTAACGAGATTGTAAAAAACGGCGGGCAAGCCATTGCTGTTAAAGTGAATGTGACCGATAAGGGTGATCTGGAAAGTCTCGTTCAAACAACACTCGAAACATACGGTCAAATCGATATTTTATTAAACAATGCTGGTATTTTCGATAAGTATACAAATAGTCTTGAAACTAGCGAAGAGCTTTGGGATTTGATTTTCAACATAAATTTGAAAGCGGTTTTTCAGTTGACAAATCTAGTATTACCAAAAATGATTGAACAAGGTAGCGGCAACATCATTAATATTGCCTCGATTGCCGGTCTTGTTGCCCAAATGGGTGGTGCTAGTTATACTGCTTCAAAGCACGGTGTTATTGGCTATACAAAACATTTGGCTGCCGCTTATTCATCGAAAGGAATTAAAATAAATGCGATTTGTCCTGGAACTATTAAAACACCGTTAACAGCGGAAATGCTAAAAACACGCCCTACTGATAAAATTCCATTGGATCGCTTTGGAGAAGATTATGAAGTAGCCGAACTCGCTGTCTTCCTAGCATCCGATGAAGCCAAATTCATGAGCGGTGCCTGCATCCCAATAGATGGTGGATACACAATTGTATAAATAAAATTAATAAAGCGGATAAAACGAAGGGACTGTCAACTTATTGGGCAGTCCCTTCTCACATTATGATGCTTTTATTGAATGTGCTTGTTCTTTCTTTTTATTTAGGAATAGTAGAATGCCAACTAACACAATCCCAATCGCTGTTAAAATGGCTGCTGAAATATAGGCAGTTGTAAATGTTCCGGTTGTATCTCGGAAATAAGAAGCAATTTGCGGTCCAACAAAGGTACCTCCCGCATAGCCTAAAAATACAATTGCATAGTTCATCGCCAAGTTTTTCGGTCCAAAAGATAGGCTTGTCAGTGGAGGGAAAATGACTAATAATCCCCCGAAAGAAAATCCTAAGATGATAATACAAAAGATAAAAAAGGCAAGTGATGAGGCCATACTAATCATCAGTAAAGCGGCAATCGTCATAACAAGACTGACAAGCAATGCCCGATATGCCCCAAGTTTATCAAAGATTACACCAAAGGATAATCGTCCGACAAAATTAGACATTGTACTAATACTAACAATAACAGCACCAACCGTCGCGGTTAAACCAACCTGTTCTTGAGCAATGACAGATACGGAACTAACCATCATCGTCCCTGCCGTACTGGCACAAACTAAAGTAAATAATAATACATAAAATAATGGCGTTTTAATCATTTGCTTCCAATCATAATTAATTGTCACACTCACTTGGTTACTATTTGTATTATTTGGACCTGACCAACCGTCCGGGCGATAATTTTCCGGTGCAGAATCCATCAACCAGCCAACCGCACAAATGGCAACTCCGAAAATAACCCCTAATATTTTAAAAGCATTCAAAACACCAAAATGTTCAATCAAAACCGCACTGAACGGCGAGACTAAAAACGGTCCGATTGCTGCACTAGATAGGAGGACACCTGAGATTTTACCACCCTTGTCAGGGAACCAGCGTAATGCGGTAGAAAGTGCAGAATTATAAATCATCCCAGCACCGCTGCCAGCAATTAAGCTAAAGGTGAAATATAACATGATTAAACTATTGACAAAACCGGTTAAAAACCAGCCGAGACCAAAAAGGATTCCACCAACATACATGAGCTTTTTTGCCCCGTATTTATCAGTGATTTTTCCTGCCGCAATGGCTACTGTAGCAAAAAATAGATTATAAATGGAATAAGCCATTGTAAATTCTGATTTTGTCCATCCAAACTTTTCAGTCATTGGAGCAGAGAAAACACTATAAACTGCCACAGAAGCGACAAAGAAAATAATAATCCATGCTGAAGTAAAAACGAGCCACCTATTTACATGCTTCTTTTCGGGCATAATATTCTCCTTTTCTATAATAATTTTTATTGTGCAGTATATCCACCATCAACAGAAATCGATGCACCAACAATAAGGCTGGCTTTATCACTTACAAGGAAGGCAACTACTTCGGCAATTTCTTCCGGTTTTCCGAGACGACCGATTGGCATTTTTGAAACCATTGAATCTGTTACATCTTTAGGAAGTTTGGCGAGTAATGGTGTATTAATATATCCTGGTGAAACACTATTAATCCGAATACCTTTATCTGCATAGGTAAGCGCTTGAGAGCGAGTATAGTTAATAACTGCAGCTTTTGCGGCTGAATATGCATTACTGTTTGCTTGTCCAACTAAACCTAAAATCGAAGCCATATTGACAATGGCACCGTTACCATTTTTCAACATATAAGAAACCGCATACTTGTTTGTTAACATGACTCCCGTTAAATCAATATCGATTACACGTTGCCAATCAGTTAGATTAAGTTCATGAACAGGACTTTTCTTTTCCGGAACACCGGCATTTGCTACTAAAATATCAAGACTACCAAATGTTTCATATGCAGAACTCATCAAGTTTTCAACACTTTCTTCACTTGTCACATCACATTGCACAAAAATGGCCTGTCCACCATTATCGTTTATTTCCTCTACCACTCTCCTTGCCGAATCAACAATGTCACCTATAACAATTTTGGCACCTTCTTTTGCTAATAGTTTCGCGGTTGCTTCACCGATTCCCGAACCGGCACCAGTAATTACAGCTACTTTACCATCTAACATAGAAACATCTCCAATCCTATTTGCATATTTCACTATATATGATTTATTTCACATTTATAATTTACCTAATCTAATTGATAATATCTAATACGTAATTTATGATAAATATATAAAATAAAAGTTATAATTTAAGGAGAAAATGATTATGAACTTTTTACAATTAAAATATTTTCAGGAAGTAGCCCGGCTTGAACATGTATCGAAGGCCGCTGAAAAATTGAATGTTTCCCAACCATCACTGAGTAGTAGTATTGCCAGACTGGAAGAAACTATTGGCGTCCCACTTTTTTGCCGAGAAGGACGTAACATCAAGCTCAACCGCTATGGCAAGGCGTTTTTACAACGGGTAAATCGAGCATTCCTTGAATTGGAAGAAGGACAAAAAGAAGTTACCTCAATGGTGCAAGCAGAGGAAGGAATTGTCTCTATTGCAACAACTTTACCGAGTTTACTTCCGTTATTATTAAAGGAGTATTTAACTATTCATCCGAAAGCACGAATAATGCAGCGGCAAGCATTATCTGCACCAAACATCATCGAACAACTAGAAATGTCCGAAATTGATTTATCAATCTCTACTTTTCCAGTCATTCACCCGAATATCGAATGGTTACCTTTATATACAGAGGAAATTTTCCTCTCTGTACCAAGCTGGCATCCATTAGCTAACAGAGAAAGCATCGAGCTTTATGAAGTTGCAGAAGATCCATTTATTAGTATTACATCAAACTATTATTTCAGAAGAATGACCGACCAATTTTGTCATCAAGCCGGATTTACTCCTAAAATTGCATTCGAAATTGCTGAAGCCGGTATTATTCAAAGCCTTGTTGAAATGGGCCTTGGTGTAACGTTTACTCCTAAATATTCGATAAATCAATATACCCAGCCAAAATCAGTACAGTTAAAGATTACAAACCCTGTCTGTCAACGAACAATCGGACTTGCTTGGCATAAATCTAACTTTATGTCTCCAGCCGTACAGACACTAAAACAATTTTCAATCGATTATTTCTCGAATTTATCCTAAATAAAATATTTTGGAAAATCACCGAATACTTGTTATAATATTTACTAATTTTGAAAAAACTGGAGAGGAATAAAAAGATGAATAACTACCAAAAAACAAATATACAAAGTTTTACAGAACACTATAAGAATCGCGCCCGATTTCTCATTAAATGTCATGACCAAAAAGGAATTGTTGCCGCTGTTTCCCAATTTCTCTTTGAACACGGAGCAAATATCGCCTCATCCGATCAATTCACACTTGACCCGGATGGTGGAGAATTCTTCATGCGTATTGAGTTTGATTGCCAAGATTTTGAACATAAACGGGTAGAATTAGAAACAAATTTTCAACCAATTGCAAGAAACTTTGATATGGAATGGAAAATAATTGGCTGCAAAGAAATAAAAAATATGGCTATTTTTGTTTCAAAAGAGATTCATTGTTTACTAGAATTACTTTGGGCTTGGCAAAGCGGAGATTTGATGGCAAATATAGCTCTTGTCATTAGCAATCATGAAACTGCTCGGGAAGTTGTCGAGTCCTATGGGATTCCTTTTTATTACATACCGGCAAATAAAGATATACGTAAAGAGGTCGAAAGCAAACAAAAACAGCTGTTAACTCAATATGAAATCGACGTAATCGTTCTGGCGAGATATATGCAAATATTAACACCGGATTTCGTGAAGGATTACGAAAACAAAATCATAAATATTCATCATTCATTTTTACCAGCATTTATTGGGGCAAACCCATACCGCCGGGCTTGGAATCGGGGAGTAAAAATGATTGGTGCCACTTCCCATTACGTTACCAACGACTTGGACGAAGGACCGATTATTGAACAGGACATTGAACGTGTCACCCATGAACATAATGAAGAGGATTTAAAGAAAATGGGCCAATCTATTGAAAGAAGAGTGCTTGTTCGCGCTGTAAAATGGCATTTGGAGGACCGCATTATTGTTCATAAGAATAAAACAATCATTTTTTAGTAGATAATTGTTAGACTTTAACTTGCTACTTAATTTAATAAATTTCATCACCGGTTTTGGTCTTGAGTCCTTATCTCAAGACCTTTTTAAAAACTTACCATAGGATTTAACCATGAGAATTCTTCTCGAGACCATTTCTGGAGTACTTAATGCAGACTCTAACATTGAGAAAACTTCTTATAACTTTTATGAATTTCTTCATCTATACTAACGATTCCAAGCTTCCAAACATAGAATAATGTATATGATTTAAGGAGGTAAGAAATTGTGTTCTATTATCCCCTTTATCCGGTTTGTTCCGGGGTACCAACAGCTTTAATAAATTCGTGCAAATTTATTCCCTATACTATGGTGGACAGTCGGCAAAACCAGCCCCCTTCTCAAAGCCCTTACCCACCTGTTAACATTCAAAAGTTTGATATATCCGCACGTCAATTTCAAAAATTAATGGAGCAAGCTCGCCTATTTATAAATCAAATTGTGAAGTCGGACAAATTTGCCCGTGATTTAATGGAAGCTGCACAACGCTCTGATCAGAAAACGGTGGAAAAGATGATTCGCACAACAGGTATCCAAATTCATTTCAGAGTATCGTTTACCCCGACTGCGATCCAGATTATTTTCGATAACTCAACCGAGCAAATGGCATGCTGTCAGCTTCTTGTTGGACTGCAATGGTAACAAGGACCACCTGATACAAATGTAACCCCTATCCGACTACTATAATTTCGCCTTTATCCTAGTGCAACATCCAAAATCATCATAAGGACAAATCCAACCATCAGACTCATGGCGGCTAAATCTTTATTTCCCATTTCCTGAGAACCGGGGATAACTTCTTCTGCAACAACAAAGATCATTGCCCCTGCTGCAAAACTTAGTGCATACGGTAATAGCGGTTCAATAAATGTTACAGCTATACAACCAATAATAGCGGCAATCGGCTCAACCATTCCGGAAAACTGACAGTACAGAAAGCTCTTCCGCTTCGACATCCCCTCACCTCTTAATGGGAGCGAAACAGCAACTCCTTCTGGAAAGTTTTGAATACCAATTCCGATTGCTAATGCCAATGCTCCCGCCAATGTTGCATTACTTGTACCATTGGCAACAGCACCAAACGCAATCCCAACAGCTAAACCTTCTGGAATATTATGTAGAGTGATTGCTAGTACTAATAACGTACTCCTTTTTCTCCCCTTAGGATGAAAACCTTCAGCACGGCTCATCGGTGTATTTGGATGGAGATGGGGCAGAAGCTTATCAATCCCCCACAAGAAAATTCCCCCTAATAAAAATCCACTTGCTGCCGGAAACCAACAAGGGACGCACCGAGTGCAGTCATTCCCCATGTAAATAAGGTAGCGAACAAAGTTTGTATAACCGGGTTCAATTGTTGAAAAAAGTTTACCATGAACGATCCACCCCTTTTATCAAAATCATTTTCATGCATGCTGTTTATCGATTGATGGATTACCAGTTTCAACGTCCATCACTGCAAATTCTTCCAAACTAAAATTATGGTCATGGTTTAAAATGTTTCCCACAGCAAACATTTTACGTCTCATTATAATACTTGTCAATTTATAAGATTGTATTTACAACAATTTATTAAAATATTTTATCTTCCTAATTATTCTTGGTATGATTGGATATAGATAAACAATCTAAAGGGAGTGATAGCAATTGGAAGCACCACTTTTTTACAAATTAATGAAACCAGCTTTAATAGATGAAAGTAAAAAATACCCAGCCATCTTTCTCATACATGGAATGGGAAGTAATGAAGATGACTTACCGCCTCTAATCCAGTCATTTCAGGAGCAAACGTTTATTTTTAGTATACGTGGCCCACTCATTCATTCAACTGGTTATGCACTTTTCACATTTGATGAGCTCGGGAAACCAAATCAAGCAAGCTTCAATCACATGTTAAAAAAGCTGGATGAGTTCCTTACATTCGCAGTCCATCAATACCCGATTGACCAGAATAATCTTTTTCTCATGGGATTTAGTCAAGGGGCAATTTTGTCCATGTCATATGCGATGAAAAATTCCGGTAGAATAAAAGGCGTTCTTGCCTTAAGCGGATATATTCCATCCTTTATTAAAGATGAATTTAAAAACGACTCATTAAAAGGGCTGAAAATTTTTATCTCTCATGGTGAAGCGGATCCTGTCCTACCATTTTCATGGGGTGTTGCCGGGAAGGAATTTTTACAAGAACGAGGAGCGAATGTTTCGTTCAAATCATATCAAGCTGGTCATTGGGTCAGCCAAGAAAACTATGAAGATTTATTAGTTTGGTTCAAGCAATTTTTGTAAAAAGTAATTTACTTGTTTTTTTAATACTGAAAAACTAATTTGAATTAGGGACATTATTTAAGCTTGCCCCTAATTCTAGTAAAAGTAATTTGTTTTTACACGTATCCACAAAAACAATAGAGGTGTACCTATGTGGTCGATTTTGTTTCCACTCAGCATTATTACAGTTTTCTGTACTTATAAATGGATAAACCGATACCAATCACATGAAATTGAGTTAGAGGATTTAAATACACTTTATCAATGTACTTGTTGCGGGAAGTTCCATCGGAAATATCAAGAAGAGTTGCATTCATTGATTGAACCAGATGTTTCTTTACCTTCAACTTGTCCAAATTGTCATCAGCCTGCACAGCTATATACAGGTGAACAATTTGAATGGATGAAAACAAATCCGGACTGCCCGGAACTAAATAAACGGGATTTGAGGAAAATAAAAAAAGTAATGAAAACGCTCAAACGTCTAACGAGTGAAAGTCGAAGTTTGGACACCTTTCTCCAATATTATTTACCTAATAATGACTCTCCTGACAGGAAAGAGGATATGAAGTAACGGTACTTAAAAAGCCCCGCCCCCTCATATTCCTATACCGAAACAGATGGCATATCCTCTTCCTTTAGTTTTTCTTCAAAAATAATTTCTTTTCTCATCCGCTCAGCAAAATGACGATGTATAAATTCTTTAACAAATAGATCACGTTTTGTTATGTCCTCTTCCTTTCTGAACAAACCCACCTTTTTAAAGCGCTCAGCGACCGGTTTTGCTGTCCAAAGTAGAAGCGCCTCTTTTTCCAATTGATATTCTACTCGTCTTTTTAGTACCATATCTTGAAATCGTAATTCCCGCTCGTCCTTATCTTGCCCGGCTGGGTTCATTATAGTCGCCAACTTCGATTCAAATTGGTTTTTCAAATCAAGTAACTGACTAGCCGCTACTTCTTCAAAAGCACTGCGAATTTCCACAAGTAAATCCTCTTTAAAACGGTTCAAATGAATATTTTGCAAATGATTTATGGTTGGGGGCATTGGTAACGCTTCTTCAATCTGATAAGGTTCGAAGGGGAACGGACGAACTTCAAATTGATCTCGAATCTCGGTAAATATCGCATTTAATGACCAATTTTCGTTCCGTTTTCGCTTAATGAATATGCCAAGTTGCAAATCCAGTTCATCATACACTTTCTCATTTGTATCTTCTGTACGATTTACATAATGAACCCGTTCCTCTTCCAGTTTTTTAAACCAGATATCTACAGTTTTTCGATTTAATTTTCCATCCTCAACAACCCGTTTAATTTCTTCTGTAAAATCACTAATTTTCCAATACAAGTCCCTCTCCCCTTTTGACAAATTTCGTTACATGAATTTACAAAGTCCATCTTAATTTGCCTTATGTTGAATGAATTCGACAAGACGAGAAGAAACCCTTTAATAATCGTTCGACAGTTTCTATCAAACACTCCGTAAATTTTGTCAAATAAGCAAAAAAAATGTTGGAATTTCGTTTGTTTTGTCTTTTTGGACTTAATCAAAGAATACAGCTAAAAACCATCAAATTTATAATTACAAATGTGAATTCTGTGTTAAAATACGTCATGTATCATTTTTTTATCCGTATGTGAAAGCAGGCGATTGTTATGTCGAGTCAAGCAAATTTACAAGATACTCCATTAATAGGTGAGGACGGTTTTTATCGGCGGGCACTTTATACTTTTAGTGGAGCGCATTTTTTAAATGATCTTGTTACAACCGGAATGGTTCCGGCTCTTGTTGTTATGTACAAAGAGGCGTTTAACCTCAATTATACACAATCAACCTTAATAGTATTAATTTCCTATTTAACATCATCTGTCACCCAACCAATTTTCGGAATGATTACCGACCGGAAACCCCGCGTCTGGCTATTTTCCGTTGGGTTATTTCTTTCCATTGCCGGCCTTGCCCTAACAGGAATTGCACCGAACCTCACCTGGTTATTAATTTTTGTTGCGATATCCGGTTTTGGCTCCGGGGTTTTTCATCCAGAAGCATCGAGGGGAACACATTTTGCCTCAGGAACGAAAAAAGGGTTAGCTCAAGCAATTTTCCAAGTTGGTGGAAATGGCGGTCAGGCTTTCGGTCCATTGATGATTCCCTTATTTGTTGTTCACACTGGAATCGAAGGACTCATTTGGCTTTTACCAATTGCATTGCTTTCATTATTACTGACTGGTCCATTATTACGCTGGCTTGGCAGTAAAGTGAAGGATTTTCAATTTCAGAAAAAAGAAATACAAGGTGAGAATCATATTTCTGGCACCATTTTATTAGTAATTGTCATTTTATTACGTTCATGGTGTCAAGTCGGAGTCGTTATCTTCCTACCCTTTTACTTAAGTGATTTGACATTACAACAGTCTGAGTTATTGAACTTTATTTTTGTTGGGGCAGGTGCAATCGGTACATTTATCGGAGGATTATTATCAGATCGAATTGGAATGAAGCGGCTAATGGTCGGGTCCATGTTTTTAGCTACACCATTTGCGCTCCTGTTCCCATATACGAGCGGTTTCTTAGCAGTTATTGTATTATTATTGTTTGGATTCACTGTGCTGTCATCTTTTTCAATCAGTGTCGTCTATATGCAGAAATTATTACCGAAAAATATTGCGTTGGCTTCCGGTTTATCAATCGGATTCGGGGTTGGTGCCGGGGGAATCGGTTCAGTATTTATGGGGACGATTTCTGATCTTCTGGGAGTTGCCACTGTTTTTACAATTTTATCTTTATTACCTCTTTTAGGTGCAATTATCGCTTCGTTTTTACCGAACGAAAACAAATTACTGGTAAAATGAGTTACAAGAAGGGGCTGTCCTATTGGCAGCCCCTTTTCTATATTATATTCGTTGTTTGTTTGAAGAATATTATTTTTTGGGAATATCTTTCAGCCTCGATTTGTTTCATCACAATAAGTCCCATTTCCCTACGGTGCAAACGCCATGTTCGGAATCAGTTTTCAGCAAACATCACGAATGAACTAACTTATCGGTCGCAAATCATCGGCAGATACATTGATATATCATTTACAAAAGCAACCTTTTTATTATATCTTTCCCAAATCATAATGTCAAATATTTTTTAAAATCACTTTCCGATATGTTTATCCTACATCATCAACATCAATTAATGGAGAAAATCGATGATGAATTGACCAATCAGTCACTTGACTAGTCGATATTCTGACTGATCGGTCACAAGTATAATCCCTCTCCCATCGATTCTTCCTCCTTACAAGTCAAAAATGATTCCTTTGTTGTGGATATTTTTTCGACAAGCATTGACATAAATCCACAAGATATCGACAACTTTTTCACATAGTCGCAACTTGTGGATATTTTTATTTTAACAGATCAGTTATTTTGTGGATATTTACCGTAAACCATTGCAGAATAAGGTATATTTTGATATGATGAATTGTGTTTTAACTATGGATAATTAATCGTTAATTATAACTTATCCACAAATTGTTAATAACATGTGAATAAGTTATTCTATATCTCTGGATTTTTTTTATCCACAACCGTGAAAAATGTTGACAAGTAATTTTTTTCCTATATTGTAATTTATCCACAAATAAAACAACTGTCTTGGTGAACGGACCATGAAGTAAACAGGTCAAGGAGGTAGAGCGGCCATTGGAAAATATCGATGACCTTTGGGGAAAAACGTTAAATGTCATTGAAAAGAAAATAAGTAAACCGAGTTTTGAAACTTGGCTTAAGTCAACCAAGGCCATTGCATTAAACAAAAACACGTTAATTGTTGAAGCACCCAATGATTTTGCAAGGGAATGGCTTGACGGGAATTATAAAGAAATCCTTACAGAAATTTTATATGAATTAATCGGAGAAAATATGTCATTAAAATTTGTCATTCCTGAATCCAATATGGATGACCCGATAATGGTTTCGCCAGCGAATAAAAAACCAGCAAAACCGGAAGTTATAACTGACTCCGCACAACATATGTTGAACCCCAAATATACATTTGAGACATTTGTCATCGGATCAGGTAACCGTTTTGCTCACGCTGCTTCACTGGCTGTCGCTGAAGCACCGGCAAAAGCATATAATCCCCTTTTTATTTACGGCGGTGTGGGCCTCGGAAAAACCCATTTAATGCATGCGATCGGACATTACGTTTTGGAACATAACCCAATGGCAAAAGTGGTGTATTTAACTTCGGAAAAATTTACTAATGAATTTATTAATTCGATCCGCGACAATCGGCCGGATGACTTTCGCAATAAGTATCGTAATGTAGATATTTTACTTATCGATGATATTCAATTCTTAGCCGGAAAAGAATCAACCCAAGAGGAGTTTTTCCATACGTTCAATACATTGCATGAAGAAAATAAACAAATTATTATTTCGAGTGACAGACCGCCAAGAGAAATACCTACTTTGGAAGATCGCTTACGTTCCCGCTTCGAATGGGGATTAATCACGGATATTACTCCACCGGATTTAGAAACACGGATTGCCATCCTAAGGAAAAAGGCAAAAGCGGATGGACTAGATATACCGAATGAAGTTATGTTATATATTGCGAATCAAATCGACTCGAACATCCGTGAACTGGAGGGTGCGTTAATCCGTGTCGTTGCTTATTCGTCTTTGGAAAATAAAGATATTAATGCAGATTTAGCCGCAGAAGCTTTGAAGAGTATCATCCCTAGCTCCAAGCCAAGAGTCATTACAATTCAAGATATCCAAAGAGTTGTCGGTGAACAATTTGGAGTAAAATTAGAGGACTTTTCTGCAAAAAAACGAACAAAGTCGATTGCCTTCCCTAGACAAATAGCCATGTATTTATCGAGAGAGCTGACCGATTTTTCATTGCCGAAAATTGGCGAAGAATTTGGCGGAAGAGACCATACTACTGTCATTCATGCCCATGAAAAAATATCAAATTTAATAAAAACCGATCCACAATTTCAAAAACAAATTCAAGAGTTGGAAAATAAATTGAAAATCTAAGTATTTTATACAACTACCATTTTCCTAAATACAATTCTTTATTTATAATAGAATTGTGCACATTGTTGATAAATTTTCAAAAGCATGCACAGTCTGTCCACATGTGGATAGACTGTATTTTACATTCGTGTTGCCACTTATCCACAAATCCACAGTCTATATTACTATTACTTCTTTATTTTTATTTTTAAATATAATTATATATTGGAGGATGAAAAATGAAGTTTCTCATTCAAAAGGAGCGATTATCGAAAAGTATCCAAGACGTAATCAAAGCGGTCGCATCACGAACAACCATTCCGATTTTGATTGGAATAAAAATTGATGCGACTGATGAAGGAGTTGCTTTAACAGGAAGTAACTCGGATATATCGATTAAATCATTCATCCCAAAAGAGGAAAATGATACGGAACTGGTCGATATTATTGAACCAGGTTCGATTGTGTTGCAAGCTCGCTTCTTTAGTGAAATTGTAAGAAAATTACCCGATTCCATTATAGAAATAACGGTCGATGATCAATTTAAAACCGTCATACATTCAGGAAATGCAGAATTTGTCATTCATGGACTGGATGCAGAGGAATATCCTCGTCTTCCGATCATTGATAGTGAACATAGTTTTACAATGCCGGCGGATTTATTGATTACGTTAGTTAAACAAACGGTCTTTGCTGTTTCACAATCGGAAACAAGACCGATTTTAACCGGTATTCATTGGGTTTTTGAAAATAATGAACTAATTGCAGTCGCCACAGATAGTCACCGACTCGCTTTAAAAAAAGCAACTTTACAAACAGAATTTGCCAATAACCAAGCTTATAATATTGTCATTCCAGGTAAAAGCTTAAGTGAATTAATAAAAATTTTAGAAGATAATAATCAAACATTGGTTGAAATCTTTGTTACCACGAATCAAATTTTATTTAAAGCGAAAAATCTTTTATTTTATTCACGATTGTTGGAAGGAAAATACCCGAATACAGCAAAATTAATTCCGACTGATAATAAAACAAAGGTGAAAATTAACACAAAAGAGTTTCTCCAAGCTGTCGATCGTGCTTCACTGTTGGCACGTGAAGGAAAAAATAATGTTGTGAAATTTACGACAATGGAACAGAATATGATCGAGATCACTTCTTACACGCCGGAAATTGGAAAAGTGGTTGAAAAAGTAAAAAGTTTATCTATTGAAGGGGAAGAAATAAAAATCTCGTTTAGTGCAAAATATATGATTGACGCTTTACGAGCCATCGATGGATCTGAAGCCACGATTTACTTTACCGGAACGATGCGTCCTTTTGTTATCAAAACAGATCAAGACGAAACCATTTTACAATTAATTTTACCGGTAAGAACATTTTAGAAAGCAATCAATGGACACTCATTGACTAGTGAAGGAATCCCACCTCGATTTGAGTGAATGGGGAAGACGGGTGGGATAAGAGCTTTTCTGCAATCGGCGGGGATATTGGTTCCCTGCTGATTGCAGTTTTAATCTATTTATTCCTGTATGTTACAATAATTAGGGGCTTTCCCCTTTTGATTTTACCCCTAATTACTGCCTTATTTCCCTCAAAATAAACCATCAATTGTTCGATAAAGAGCAAAATGACTATCCAAGAAAATATCATGGCCTTTGTTTCTTTTTCAGATATTTAGTAAAATAGAATTTAGAGTATATGAAAGGATCGGTATCAATGGCAAATGAGTTGAAGATTGACACAGAATATATTACGCTTGGTCAGTTTTTAAAAATGACAGATTTTGTAAGTTCCGGTGGTATGGCCAAATGGTTTTTGAAAGAAAATGAAGTGTTAGTTAACGGTGATTATGAAAATCGCCGCGGAAGAAAACTGCGCAATGGTGATTGTATTGACATAAATGGTGATTCTTTTATTATCATTCAAAGCTCTTAAAGGATGTAAATCAATGCATATTAAACAACTGGATTTAAAAAATTTCAGAAATTATAATCAATTAAGTATTCCTTTTGAGAACAAAGTAAATGTTATTATTGGTGAAAATGCACAAGGAAAAACAAATTTGCTGGAAGCCATTTATGTACTGGCTCTGGCTAAATCACATCGAACCTCAAATGATAAAGAACTCATCCATTGGGACAAAGATTATGCTAAAATAGAAGGATGGGTAGAAAAAAAAAATAATAAGATTCCCCTCGAATTGCTCATTACGAAAAAAGGAAAAAAGGCAAAATGTAATCATCTGGAACAAGTGAGACTAAGCCAATATATCGGAAATATAAATGTTGTTATGTTTGCTCCAGAAGATCTCAATCTTGTTAAAGGAAGCCCGGGAATAAGAAGAAGATTTATTGATATGGAAATTGGCCAAGTTTCCCCTGTTTATTTAAATAATATTAGTCTCTACCAAAAAGTATTACATCAACGAAATCAATATTTAAAATTATTGCAGTCAAAAAAACAAACCGATATGACGATGCTCGATATTTACACGGAGCAGCTAATTGAATTTGCCGTAAAAATCATTAAGAAGAGATTTGAATTTTTACATTTACTACAAGAATGGGCAAAAACCATTCATTTTAGTATTTCCAGAGGATTGGAAAATTTACAGATCTACTATAAACCTTCTGTAGATGTATCAGAAGAGGACGATTTGTCGAAAATGATTAATAAATATCAAGATAAATTTATTAATCTAAAACAAAAAGAGATTGAGCGAGGTATGACTTTGTTTGGTCCTCATCGCGATGATCTTCTGTTTGAAATAAATGGTCGGGATGTTCAAACATTTGGATCACAAGGACAACAACGTACAACAGCATTATCAGTAAAATTAGCCGAAATTGAGTTAATTAATAGCGAAATCGGTGAATTTCCGATTCTTTTATTAGATGATGTATTATCAGAATTGGATGATTATAGACAATCTCACTTATTAAGTACAATTCAAGGGAAAGTACAAACATTTGTAACCACAACTAACATAGACGGTATTCACCATGAAACATTGACGAAAGCCAGCATATTTCAAGTAAATAATGGCAATTTGATTTGATCGTGAAGAATAGAGATTTTGGAGAAAGTTAGGTGACAGATTTTGACAATGGAAGAAAAACAAATTCAGGAAACTTCCTACAACGCAGACCAAATCCAAGTACTAGAAGGTTTGGAAGCAGTAAGAAAACGCCCGGGTATGTACATCGGTTCAACCAGTTCAAGAGGTTTGCATCATCTTGTTTGGGAAATTGTTGATAATAGTATAGACGAAGCACTGGCCGGCTTTTGTACCCAAATTGATGTGATCATAGAAGAAGACAATAGCATTACTGTTAAAGATAATGGACGTGGTATCCCTGTTGACATCCAAGAAAAATTAGGAAGACCGGCTGTTGAAGTTATTCATACTGTTCTTCATGCCGGCGGAAAGTTTGGCGGCGGTGGATATAAGGTGTCAGGGGGTCTCCATGGTGTTGGTGCTTCCGTCGTTAATGCATTATCAAGTGAATTTGAAGTATATGTTCATCGAAACGGAAAAATCCATTATCAAAAATATTCCCGTGGTTTGCCGTTATTTGACTTAAAAGTAGTTGGGGAAACCGATCATACCGGGACAACAACTCATTTTACACCGGATCCGGAAATTTTCACTGAAACAGTTGAATTTGACTTCGATACATTGGCAAAAAGAATTCGCGAACTGGCCTTTCTAAATAAAGGCTTAAGAATAACCCTTGAAGATAAACGGGGGGAATACCGAAAAGAGGAATTTCACTATGAAGGTGGAATTAAATCTTATGTTGCCAGTTTAAATAAGTCAAAAACTGTTTTGTTTGAAGAACCGATCTATATTGAAGCTCATCGAGACGGTATTCAGATAGAAATATCCATCCAATACAATGATGGGTACACAAGTATTATTTATTCTTTTGCCAATAATATTCATACGTATGAAGGCGGTACCCATGAATCCGGTTTTAAAGCGGCTTTAACAAGGGTTATTAATGACTATGCCCGTAAAAATGGGATTTTAAAAGATAAAGACGAAAATTTATCAGGAGAAGACGTGCGAGAAGGCATTGTCGCCATTATCTCGATCAAACATCCAAACCCGCAATTTGAAGGGCAAACAAAAACAAAATTAGGAAATTCTGAGGCAAGAACGATTACGGACGCTCTTTTCTCAGAAGCATTTGAGAAATTTTTATTAGAAAACCCAAGTGTAGCAAGAAAAATTGTCGATAAAGGAATTTTAGCTGCACGTGCCAGACTGGCTGCAAAAAAGGCCCGTGAAGTGACCCGCCGTAAAAATGTTCTTGAAATATCTAGCTTGCCGGGGAAACTGGCCGACTGCTCATCAAATGATGCGTCTATATGTGAGCTCTACATCGTTGAGGGAGATTCTGCGGGTGGTTCGGCAAAACAAGGACGGGATCGTCATTTCCAAGCAATTTTGCCGCTCCGAGGGAAAATTTTGAATGTCGAAAAGGCAAGATTAGACCGGATTTTATCCAATAATGAGGTCCGTTCCATGATTACGGCGATCGGAACCGGGATCGGTGAAGACTTTGATATATCGAAAGCCCGGTATCATAAAATTGTTATTATGACAGATGCTGATGTTGACGGTGCCCATATCAGAACTTTATTATTGACATTTTTCTACCGCTTTATGAGACAAATTATTGAAGCGGGTTATGTATATATTGCCCAACCCCCTCTGTATAAGGTCCAACAAGGAAAGCGGGTTGAATATGTTTATAATGATAGCCAACTGGAAGACGTTCTGAAATCTTTGCCTGGTAGTCCAAAGCCCGGTATTCAGCGGTACAAAGGTTTAGGTGAAATGAACCCGGAACAATTATGGGAAACAACGATGGATCCGGCAAATCGTACACTTTTGCAAGTCCAATTAGATGATGCAATTGAAGCGGACGAAACTTTTGAAATGCTGATGGGGGAACAGGTTGAACCAAGGAGAAAATTCATTGAAGACAATGCAGTTTATGTCAAAAATTTGGATATATAATGAAAAATTAATTGAAGTGTAAATTTCCTGAATGGGAAAAGGAGGTTCGCTATTTAATGGCTGAAACACCCAGTTCAAAAGTTAATGAAAGAAGAATAACGGAGGAAATGCGGACATCTTTTTTAGATTATGCAATGAGCGTTATTGTGTCCCGCGCCCTTCCTGATGTCCGTGACGGTCTCAAACCGGTTCAAAGACGTGTTTTATATTCGATGAATGATTTAGGTAATACAGCTGATAAACCCCATAAAAAAAGTGCCCGTATTGTTGGAGATGTAATTGGTAAATATCATCCGCACGGGGATTCGGCAGTTTATGAAACGATGGTGCGGATGGCCCAAGATTTCAACTTACGGTATCCGTTAGTTGATGGTCATGGTAATTTTGGCTCCATCGATGGTGACTCTGCAGCAGCTATGCGTTACACAGAGGCGAGAATGTCCAAAATCGCCATGGAATTACTGCGGGATATCAATAAAGATACTATTGATTATCAAGATAACTATGATGGTCAAGAAAAAGAACCGGTTGTACTGCCATCGAGATTTCCAAATTTATTAGTGAATGGGACAACCGGTATTGCCGTTGGTATGGCTACCAATATGCCTCCCCATCAAATTGGTGAAGTGATTGATGGGCTTATCGCATTAAGTCATAATCCTGATATTTCCATTGAAGAATTAATGCAATTTATACCGGGTCCTGATTTTCCAACAGGTGGATTAATCTTAGGAAGAAGCGGCATTCGAAAAGCCTATATGACCGGTAAAGGTTCCATTACCACACGGGCAAAAGTCAATATTGAAGAAATGGCTCATGGTAAACAAGCCATTGTTGTTACAGAAATTCCGTATATGGTTAATAAAGCGCGATTGATTGAAAAAATTGCCGAACTTGCCAGGGAAAAACGAATTGACGGAATTACGGCATTACGTGATGAATCCGATCGTCAAGGTATGCGGATTGTCATGGAACTCCGAAAAGACGTGAATGCCAATGTGTTATTAAATAATTTGTATAAGCATACAGCCCTGCAAACTACTTTTGGGATCAATAACCTTGCCCTTGTGAACGGTCAACCGAAAGTCCTTAATCTTAAACAATTGCTATACTATTATTTGGAACATCAAAAGGAAATTATCACAAGAAGAACGCAATATGAATTAAGAAAGGCAGAAGCACGGGCTCATATTTTAGAAGGTTTACGTATTGCTCTCGACCATATTGATGAAGTGATAAATTTAATTCGCAGTTCACAAACAACCGATATTGCCAGAGAAGGATTAATGACTCGTTTTGGTCTTTCGGAAAAACAAGCTCAGGCAATTTTGGATATGCGTCTGCAACGTTTGACAGGTTTGGAGCGGGAGAAAATTGAAGAAGAATATGCGGAACTTGTTAAATTAATTGCTGAATTAAAGGCAATTTTAGCAGATGAGGAAAAAATACTGGAAATTATTCGTGAAGAATTAACTGCAATTAAAGAAAAATATAATGATGAGCGCCGTACGGAAATAACAACTAGTGGGGACGAGGAAATTGATGATGAAGATTTAATTCCGGAAGAATCCGTCATTATTACCTTAACAAGAAAAGGATATATTAAGCGGACTCCATCTTCCACCTATCGTACACAAAAACGCGGTGGTCGCGGAATTCAAGGCATGGGAACAAATGAGGATGATTTTGTTGAAAATTTAATTACCACTTCTACCCATGACACGATTTTATTTTTCACAAATAAAGGGAAGGTTTATAAAATCAAAGGATATCGCATTCCTGAGTTTTCAAGAACAGCCAAAGGTTTGCCTATAATCAATTTAATAGAAATTGAAAAAGATGAATATATTAATGCAATGATTCCTGTGCAAAAATTAGATAATGAATCTTATTTATTTTTTACAACAAGACAAGGAATTTCCAAGCGGTGCCCGTTATCATCCTTCGCAAATATTCGTAACAACGGACTAATTGCTATCCATCTGCGTGAAGGAGACGAATTAATTTCTGTTCGTCTAACCGATGGAAATAAGCATATTATCATCGGTACGAAAAAAGGAATGCTGATCCGCTTTGTTGAAACGGATGTTCGTTCAATGGGTCGGACTGCCTCAGGGGTAAAAGGAATTACTTTGGGTAAAGATGATGAAGTAATTGGCATGGAAATTTTAGAGGAAGATCAAGATGTTTTAGTTGTTACGGAAAAAGGATATGGAAAACGGACCCATGCTTCTCAATACCGTATTCAAAATCGCGGCGGTAAAGGGATTCGTACATGCAATATTCAGGAAAAAAATGGACAACTCGTGGCCATGAAATCAGTGTCAGAAAATGAAGACATAATGATTATTACCGATAACGGGATCATTATTCGAATGGCGGTTTCCGGAATTTCCAGAATCGGTCGAAATGCAATGGGCGTAAAATTAATTAAACTTACGGATGACAGTACAGTTACCGCTGTGGCAAAAGTGGAAAAGGATGATGAGTCTCAAACTGATCAACCGATAACGGCTGATACCGAAACAGATAGCTCACCAGCAGGAACAGAACAAATAGATAATGAATCTGATGATTGATTGCTAAAATGCTCAATCAAGAGAAATTGTATTGTTACTGGATTTTTATATAACCGGTGATCAATACGTATAAATAAATAATTGAGGCAGCTCTTCTTGTATGGGCTGTCTTTTTTTTACCTAGGGTCTCTATTATTTTTGAGATTTAAAATCGAACATTTCCCCTTTTATTCATCCTAAGACTTTTCTCCTATTTTATAAAAATCCCCCTTTGAAATCTGTGTTTTTTAATATTTTTTTTAGTATCAAATGGTTACCACCCAAAAAGCCCATTTTTCAAAGACATCACGCTCAAATAACAAAATATTGTGTCTTGACAAAGAACAACGATACTATATTTGGTGCAAATATTTCTATAAATCCTTTTTGGGTACTAATCATCATATGAGTATGATATATAAATTCTAAATATTGAAAATTAAGTTAATCGATAAGGTGTTAATGATTTGGCAAAGAAGATCCGTACGATTGAAACGGGGGTAGCGTTGGTTCGGCATGGAATTGATTATCAAATCCGTACTAGGGGAGGAATTGATAATCAAATAAATAAAGCGGTATCAGACCTAAATGATCTTGAACATCAATTGACTAGACTATATCAGTTTATTGAGACATCAATGGATTTGTATATAAAAGCAGATGATAAAGTAAAATCCCAAATACCGGAAAGGCCGGAAGAAAAGTCCTGGTGAGAACAGTTATTAGACGGGTTTAAAGCGGCTGGGGATTTTATTGGAGGAGTCGTAAAAGGTTTAGCTGATGTTGCTGTATCTAGATTGGCAGGAATTTGGCAGGTCGTTACGAATCCGATTGAGATGGGAAAAGGGATTTTTTATATGGTAATGCATCCGATTAGGACATTTCGTGGACGGGCATCTCTTATAAAATAGGAGGGATTAGATGAGAAGTGGAACTTATGCAGTATACAAGGGGAAGGAATTTAGTACAAATTATGATTTGGGTCTTTCGAATGAGCCTGAAATCTAAATGATGAAAAAACATAACATAAGATGTTTAAAGAAACAAAACTTCCACAAGTGATACAGGAGCATAGTATTACCCGCCAGGAATTTTGCTTGGCGTAGAACTAAATCACCCGTCTGAGTTCAGAATGTAAACCATATATTTCAACCAAAGATAACAATAATTTTATGTTGAAAATTAATTAGAATTGGATTATTTTAAAAATATATGTATTAAAGTGGGTGATATTTTGGAAATTAATACGTGGGCAGCAGAGTTACAGTCAAACCGGATGGAAGATTATGCGGATGATTTAAGAAGATTGAAAAGCAATTTGAACGATCTGGAAGGTAATCTTACATTTGTTAACCAAATTAAAGGATTTAAGGATGATTTTCAGCAAATGACTCAATTGATAAAAGAATATTTTAAATTTTTAAAGACCACTGCAAAATTATATCGTAACACACAAAAAGAAATCGTTTCCGCAGCTAAAAGTTTAATTAACTAAATCAATTTCGAAATGTAATTTTTACAACCATCATAATATCACAAAGTATTCTTGCCCTTATAAAAATTTAAAATAAATAATTTTATAATTAATCAATGTTTCTTGTTTAATAGAGAATGTTGAGGTATCAGGGTTTAAGGCAATTTTACTAATTTAGGGTAAAATCCAGCTCACCAGGAAAAACTGTAAATTTATAAAAGAAATATAAAAAAATGAAAAAAAAATCCGATTATAAATAATAGAATGCATTGTACAATTTTATAACTTAATAAAGGATGAAGAATTAATGAAAATGCGAGTTTCTCAATTGAAACCAGAAGCAGGTCTACGGCTAATTGAAAATGTTAACGGGTTAACGAAAAAACCGATTGTCCCGAAAGATACAATAATTACAAATGAAGTTATTGATGTTTTAAATGCATTTGCAGTCAAAGAAGTAGAGGCAGTAAAAGTAGATAACAGTGAAAAATTAATTAAGAAAAAGGCAAAAAATCATCAAATTGATCCCATATCTGAATCTAAGCAAAATGATAAAAAATTGTTGTATTTTCAGCAACATTATCAGGAAGTCGTTAAGGAGTATAAAAAAGAGTTTCAACGTTGGCAATCCGGAGGTACAGTAGATATTAGTATTATAAGGAGATTGGTGATTCCTCTTTTTGAACAATTAGAAAAGGAACCTATCCATGTTTTATTTCTACAAAATTATATTGAAAATGTGCAAGATTATATTTATCACCATGCCATATCAGTCGGATTGATTTCCGGGTATTTAGCAAAAAGATTAAATATGAACCGTGGAGAATGTTTTCAGGTTACATTAGCAGGTTCTTTATGTGATTGTGGAATGGCAAGGGTAAATCCGGGAATACTAAACCAAAATATTATAAATAATGATGATCAAAGAGAAATTAAACTTCATCCAACATATAGTTATAAAATGCTTCAAAAAATACCTTCATTAAGTACAAGTGCAAAGTTAGCTGTTTTAAAGCATCATGAAAGAATTGATGGAAGTGGTTATCCCTTAAAGGAGAAAGGGAAGAATATACATCTTTATGCAAAAATAATAGCAATAGCAGATGTATATCATGCTTTAATTTGTAACCGTATTTATAAAACAAAGGTTTCTCCTTTTAGAGCAATTGAAATAATGACAAGAGAAATGTTTGGAAAACTGGATGTTTCCGTATTACAAACATTAACAAATTGTTTAATGCCATTATCAATTAATATGCTTATTAAATTATCTACTCATCAAATTGGTAAAATATTATTTATTGATCATCGTTATCCGACAAGACCCGTAATCCAACTAGTTGAAAGTAATGAAGTCATTCAACTTAATGAACAGAATGATATTTCAATAAAGGAAATATTAAATAACTGACCGATCTCTTTCAGTTTTTATTTAGAGAATGTCTTGTTAAATGATTGTTAGTTTAAGGATTGGCATAGTGGAAACTCAAAAATATAATGTCCTGTTAATTTTGACTTTATTGGCTTAGTAAGATTAGTAAATGTCAAAAGGATTTTAAAAATAGTATTGACACTAACTAATTTCGATGTTATTATTTAAAAGTCGTTTTTAAAAGCAGAAATAAATATTATTTATAAAAATAAATAGTAGTTGACAATCAGTAATATTAAATGTATAATAATATAGCTGCTTAATTGAACCTTGAAAACTGAACAAGACAAAGCGTTTTAATAAACCATTTAAGTCAGTTTTAATTTTGAGCAATCAACTCTTTTTTTGGAGAGTTTGATCCTGGCTCAGGACGAACGCTGGCGGCGTGCCTAATACATGCAAGTCGAGCGAACCAATAAGAAGCTTGCTTTTTGTTGGTTAGCGGCGGACGGGTGAGTAACACGTGGG
>Ga0207789_1000241_pt1 | contig 28670 bp, 21 predicted proteins | sample HigsolmetaGSP12D_FD_184840 | JGI IMG/M metagenome (GOLD analysis project Ga0207789, IMG submission 184840) | High solid enriched microbial communities from the Joint BioEnergy Institute, USA - SP1-2-D (SPAdes) | ecosystem: Engineered > Bioreactor > SSF (Solid state fermentation) > Aerobic >...
CGAGTATGATTACAGAAACGGTTTTTGAAAATCGTTTCATGCATGTTGAAGAATTCCGCCGTATGAATGCCAATATTAAAATTGAAGGCAGATCGGTTATCATTAATGGACCTTCAGATTTACAAGGGGCAGAAGTTGCAGCAACTGATTTACGTGCAGGAGCGGCTCTTATTATTGCAGGTCTTGCGGCTGATGGAATTACCCGCGTAACAGAGCTACAACATTTAGATCGTGGTTATGTCAACTTTCACGGTAAACTAGCCGCTTTAGGAGCAGACATTGAACGAATTTATGATGTAGAAAAAGAAGAGGAGGAAATGGTCGCCAAACTAGCTGCCAATGTTAAATAACATATGAAATGAAAGAGGTTGGTGTTAATTAGAACCAACCTTTTTTCATTATTTGCTGTGTATGCTGTGTACGGCAGGTATTTTGGACGGCTGACCGGTTGCCACGAGAAATAGAAACGGGCGGGCATTTTCTAGCTGCCCCCGTTCTTGCGTTCGTACGTTGAGGGTTCTTTGGCTGGCTCCGTTTCAGCATCGACAAATGACCGGCTGATTCCATTCCAGCCGCAAATATTACTTTTGCAGATGATTCTCCTATCTGTTACAAATTTTTGTGATAGAATGCATTTTGGACGGCTGCCTCCATTCTCTCCGCCATTTTGTTATTAACGATTGATCCCGTTTTCGCCGCAAATTTTGTTTATACAGACGATCCTCATTCCAGCCACAATTTTTGTGATAAAATTCACATTTTTTTAGACGACGAGCATCAAATTCGTCAACAATTTGAAGCGAGAAACGTTTAACTTTAACGACTCCCCTCCATTTTACAATAGTAGTTTAGAAGGATTTTTTATATTTTCCCGAAAGGGCAAATTCCCTCCACTTTTGTAGAAGAAGTTCATGCATAATTCCCACCAAGTTATCTCATGTTACAAATAGGAGGTGCTTTAAATGGGAAAGGATCGTCAAGAAGGTAAACTTAGAGCAAGCGGTCGTGTTGAATCCGATCGCGACCAATCTGTTAAATATCCTGGAGCAACAAAAATGTCGAGCCCAGAAGAAGCTAGAAGATTAAACGACAACAAGCGCTAAAGGAAAAAAGTTTCTCGTCGACAAAAATTCAAGATTTTTAGCTCGAAATGTCGACGAGAATGAGTTTCGCAGCCAAAAATGTAAAATTTTCGTCTCAAAGTGTCGACGAGAATGAGTTTCGTCGACAAAAAAGTAAGATTTTCGCCTTGAAATGTCGACGAGGAAGGTTCTCGCCGACAAAAAATCAAGATTTTCGGTTCAAAGTGTCGACGAGAATGAGTCTCGTCAACAAAATTAGAATTTCTAGAAGGCAACTGAAAAACGATTCGAATAAGATTCACACCCACAATTAAATTTAACCGTAAAAATTCACTTAAATATGGAGTTCAACGAGATTATTTCGCACTTTTTAGTGACCTCAGTATTACCTCTCCAGCTATTTTAAAAAATATACCATCGATTCGTCTTAGAAACAGTTTCATCGATTATTCATAAACATAGCAAAACAACATGATAGAAACAGCCTCCACTATTACCAAAGGGACAAACGTTGCCAAGTTACAAAACAATTCTCCCTAGCAACTAATAAACACCATTTTAACCAAAAGAGCTAGTTAACAATTAAAGATATTTTTAATAGATTGGTATAATTAATTTGATTTTTCCATAAGTATATAAGGTAAGAAATCTTATATACGGGAGGCTAAAACGATGAAAAAAGTTAATCCATTTATTATTTTCAGCCTTTTTATTACTGTAGCTATATTAATTATTCCCACTATACTTGTTCTCCCCTTTTCAGCAGATACAACAGATAAGACAGTAGCTAAGCAGCAGAATGAACCCGATTGGGAAAAATTATTAGAGGAAGCTTCAGCGATTAATGTCTCTGTTTATCGGACAAAAAAAGATGAGGTCGAAACTTTGCCATTGGAGAAATATATAGTTGGTGTCGTCGGTGCGGAAATGCCTGCTGAATTTGAAGAAGAAGCATTGAAAGCACAAAGTTTAACAGCTCGTACCTATATTGTAAAACAATTAATGGCTGACAAGCAGGTGGGTATTTTAAAAGGAGCAGATGTTAGTGATACCACTACCCATCAAGTTTATAAAAATGAAGACGAATTGAAGGAAATCTGGGGAGTTGATTATGGTAAAAATATTAATAAAATAAGAAAAGCCGTATATGAAACAAGGGGGCAAATCCTCGTTTATGATAATATACCGATAACTGCATCTTATTTTTCTACAAGTAATGGCTATACTGAAAATGCGGAAGATTATTGGACTGACCCAATTCCATATTTAATTAGTGTTGAAAGTCCTTGGGATGTGGAATCGCCGAAATTTAACGATCAAGTCAAGATGCCGATCAGTGAATTTGAATCAAAACTAGATGTGAAAGTAAGTTCCTCGAATGTTGGGGAAATCCTATCAAGGACTAATAGCAACCGGGTTGAAAAGGTAAAAATTGGCGACAAGGAATTTACGGGAAGAGATATTCGGGAAAAACTCGGTTTACAATCCACTGATTTTTCATGGGAATTAGAGGGTAATCAGGTTGTGATTAGAACAAAAGGTTTTGGGCATGGCATAGGGATGAGTCAATATGGGGCAAATGGAATGGCAAAAGAAGGGAAAACCTTTGAAGAAATTGTTAAATATTACTATAAAGGTGTCACTATCGGCGAGGCAAGCAAATTTTTAGAACAATATGTAGCTAAGAAATAAACAGGTAATAGGTTGAATGATAAATTACGGTAGATTTGATCTTTTTGAAATGTGCGTGCTAATGCTTCATATCATTTCTTTTCCCTTACATGGAAAGGGCATTGGACTATGATCGGCTTAACTTTTGGAGGCGTGTTGTGAGAGCTTGTGTAAATCTATCAAAATCCTTTTAAAAAATATTGTACAAATATTCTGTAATCTCCTTAAAAAAGTTTGTTTTACCTTCAGGACGAGCCCCCATCCCAATGTGGGTGCTCGTATCTAGATCCAAGAAAAAAATAAGGGAGACATCATCCCAGCAATAGGAGTGTCTTTTCTCTAAATTTCTTTAATACGTAAATAAAGTCAATTTAGGGGTATTCAAAAGAGGGTTATATTTAATGGGTGAGCTTGTTACAGATATTACGTAAAAATACGTTCCCGTTGTTGTAGATAATACTTTTTGCCCACCATATTTGCAAAACCCGCTTGAGTTTGGGAACGATTATATCAACCATAGTGCAACGAAAAATATTAGCGGCACGGGGATGTGATTGCGGGCATTCTCGTTGGGAATATATAGAAGGTATGCAAAAAATTAGGATGACTACTCAAAAAGGTATTGGTGGCATCATCGCCCGTTCGATGCAAGGATACTTCTATGTAGAATAAAAACGCTACATGTCCGAATGGAACGCCATGTTGAAAATGCAAGGAAATTCGCAAACTACTTAAAAAACTTCTTAGGGTATGTCAAACCGATTTGAATAAAAGCGTACCTACATGGAAAACGCGCGTCACATTCCTTAAAGACTCTTCCAACCAAATTCTCATTTCATAAATTTTCCTTTCGTCACCTATATTGATTATCTTTTTAAATGATCCAACCAGTGTCCTACCCGATTTTTGCCTAAAAAATAGCCCCGATAAACAATAATAAAACATATGGTAATACCGGTGATATCCTTTATGAAATCAATGACTGTTGCTGAACGATAAGGAACAAAAGACTGGTGAATTTCATCGGATAATCCATACAAAGCTGAAACAATCGCAGCCATCCAATTTGTTTTTTTCGTAAGTTTTCCATCGATAGTAAAAAACAACACAAAAAGCACATATAAGATTGCAAATTCAACTAAATGCAATGACTCCTTAATCAAAGAATCTGCAAACGAAAATTTAACGAAGGCATCAGCCGGATTGCTCGATAATATCCAAATGAGTCCCATATATAGAAACGGAAGTACCTTTATTAGACATCGAAACATTTTCATAAATCCAAACCTACTTTCTTTAACTGACTAAATAACATCGAATAGAATCCTTTATATACCAAGTACAATCTTTTTCTAGGATCACCAGCGAATAGAAACTAGATAGACAGCCATCAACGCTATCCTTAAAGTTTCAAGCGAATAGAATCCTACATATACAGTAATTTACACCTTTTCTAAAGTCCCCATCAAGTTGAATGAACGATCTTTGCACTTTTCCTAAAATCCCCAGCAACTCGAGCTCTAAACAACAGCATCTTTGCACATTTCCCAAAAATTACCACCAAAAATAGCCCTAAATATATACCGTTCTCACTGAATCTTCCACAAACTTCTTGTATAAAAAATAAATTTTTACAAAAAATATGAAAAAAGCGTTTTTTGAAGTATATATTTCTCATTTTCTGTTCAAAATGATTCATGAGGTGATGAAAATGAGAGAGGAAGAAAAGAAACTATCTTCTCGCAAACTTGGCATTAAACGCTTCTTCAAAAAACGTTGGGTATACCCTGCAATTTATATCGGCGCCGGTGCAATTCTATTATCTACATTTCTATGGTTCCAAGCAAGAGATAATGAAGGTGCCAAAGAAAACGAATTTGGTTATGAGTCGAACTCTGGCCATAACTTGGCAGGAGAGGACGCTCTTGAAGTTAACAGTCCTGTAGAAGATTTTGAATGGCCAGTAGCAGATAAAAATATTGTAGAAGTGGTAACCTATTTCTACGATCCAGCTGCTACGGAAAAAGAACAAGAAGCTGCAATCATCAGTGACGGAAATAGTTTTTATCCGAGTACAGGGATTGCTATTGCAGGTAAAGACGGTAAAACATTTGATGTTCAAGCTGCCATGGGTGGTAAAGTTAAATCCGTCAAGGAAGATGCACTTCTTGGCAATGTTGTTACCATTGAACATGCAGACAATATCGAAACGATCTATCAATCCCTTGAAGATATCTCTGTCAAACAGGGTGAAAAAGTAAAACAGGGTCAAGTGATTGGTAAGGCAGGAAGAAGTTTGTTAAATGAAGAAGCAGGAATTCATACCCATTTCGAAATTAGAAAAGACGGTGTAGCGGTTAATCCACTAGAGTACTTCCAAAAATCATTAACAACCTTGCAAAATACGGATGTGAAGAAATCAGAAACTGTAGCGGATGAAGAGAAAAACGAAGAAGCAAAAGAATCAAAAGTAACCGAAGATGAGTCAGAAAACGCCAAAAATGATAATTCCGAATCAAACAAAAAAGGCAATGACTCCGGTACTGGCGATAAAGAAAATTCAAGTAATGAATAAAATACCGATGCTAACTAATATTCCAAATGTAGTTGAATCCCCCTTTTGAGAATAAATCTGAGGTTGTCCTGAGTTCGGTTGAAAAACCGATAAATGGGCAGCCTTTTTTTGGGAAAATATAGGAACATTTTTGTAAAAAATTTCAGAGGTAATTTAAGAAAATGATGTAAAATTGATTTTTTCTTTAAAGTCCCCTTAATCCTTTAACACCTGAATTATGAAGGAAATCGGCCCCTATTTAGGAACTAACACTGATACAAGGGGAAAAGCGCGAGTTCATATGGAGAGCAACGCATGATAACCTTGTTAGGTGGGTCCAGTTAATTTCTCTTAGCTGGCCTCTTAGACCGAGAATTATACGTGGAAAGGATCCATGTCAACTCATCAAAGTGGTAAACAATACTTTGAAAGAAGGTGGGAGCAATTTCCTCTGATAAACATGTGTCTGATTGAAGGGGCCTGACCGTCTTTACGCAAAAAATGACCAATCCAGTTACAGAAGACGATATATTACTAACTTACCCATCCGTGTGGTGATTCCTATTCGTTCAATGGTCAAAACTATTTTCAGAGACGGATAGGAAAAATTAACCTAATTCATACAGTAGGAAGGCGAGCTTTAAAATGACATAATCATCCAAATCTCTTGGGTTATACCCTGTTAATTTTGCTAATTTATTTAGTTTATATTGAAGGGTATTCTTATGGATAAATAAATGCTCAGAACATTTGTTAATACTGCCATTATATTTTCCGTAAACATGTAAGATTTGTAAATATTCATTAACCTCTTCCTTAGTAAGGCGGGATAGAACCTTATGCAAAAAATTCTCTTTATCTGTATCAGATACATGGTTCAAAATTAAACCGATATCCATATCACGGAAGTAATGGATGCATCCTTCTGAGAATGATTTATACCACCTAACTGTTGTACTTGCTTGTTGATAAGATGTTTTAATGGTGACATCAGCGCCCGTTGGAGAACCAATCCCGAAAATCAATGCTAACTGCAACTTATTTAAGACCTCTTTCTTGATGCTTTGTAAAAGTTTTTCTATCTCCTCGTCCTGCATTTGGTCCATGACAATAATGATTTCGTCATTTTTAATCGTAAACACCTGTTGTTGATTATAAGAAAAATATTTATCGAGAATGGTGTTTAATCCATCAACAAATTGGAGAGATGAATTTCCTTTTTTTTGCGTAATCTTAGCAACAATTACAATTTTAGATGATGAGGACATATTGAAATCAAACAAATGGGTAATATTCAATTGTTTCTTTTCTGACTCCGGGGTGAATAGTAAAAACTCGATGATACGCCGGTTGTTTTCTCGTCTTTGGATGGATAGGTCCTTTAACCAAGCCTCTTTAATTAATATTTCCGTCATTTTCTTAATAATTTGACCAAACTTGGAAACTTCATCTTTTTCACCGGTTATTCCAATAACACCAATGATATTATTCTCAAAGTAAACAGGAATATTAATCCCTTTTTTCGTACCTTTATACTGTTGATCACTTTCGATAACGATTTCATTTCTGGTTGCACAGACTATTTTGGCAGCTTCATGCTCTGTATTAATTCTTTTTGGATCCGTACTGGCGATAACGTACCCAGTTGTATTCATAAAATTCAATTCCTGATTGATAATATTTTTCATATCTGACACTATTTGTTGGGCTAAGGTTGCTGATATTTCCATAGAATATCCCCCGCTTTAATGAAATTTGTTATATATGATAGAAAAGTTCTGAAAACAATAGGTGAATCATGTTATATGTAATATAGATTATAACTTGAAATCAGATAAAATAAAAATGTGAAAGGTTGAATAAGCCTTCTCAAGCAACGGATATTGTTTTTACCAAAAAATTTATAAATCATATATACATTTGGAAAGGGGATTCACAAATGAAAGTTGGATTTATTGGTTTAGGAATTATGGGTAGACCGATGGCAAAAAATGTTATGAAGGCCGGGCATGAGTTAACAGTTTTTGATTTTAATAAATCTGCTGTTGAAGAACTTGCTGGACTTGGAGCTTATGGTGCGACCAATGGAAAAGAAGTGGCAGAACGATCGGAAGTTGTAATCACAATGTTGCCAAACTCACCCCATGTAAAATCTGCGCTATTTAGTGAAAACGGTATAGCAGAAGGGTTGTCAGCAGGAAAAACGGTAATTGATATGAGTTCCATTTCTCCGGTAGCAAGTCGTGAATTTTCAGGGGAACTCGAAAAAATGGGGGTTGATTTCCTTGATGCACCTGTATCCGGAGGTGAACCTGGTGCAATTGCAGGAACTATTGCAGTTATGGTTGGTGGGAAAAAAGAAGTATTTGATAAGTATTATGATTTAATGATGACGATGGCTTCCTCCGTAACCTATGTAGGAGAAGTTGGTGCCGGAAATATTACAAAATTAGCCAATCAAATAATCGTAGCAGTCAATATCGCAGCATTGAGTGAAGCATTTACACTAGCGAAAAAAGCAGGTGTTGATCCAAACTTGGTGTTTGAAGCGATTAAAGGTGGATTAGCTGGCAGTACCGTTATGAACCAAAAAGCACCAAAAATTTTATCAAGAGACTTTAACCCGGGCTTCAGAATCGAATTACACATTAAAGATTTGCAAAATGCTTTAGATACATCTCATTCTATTCATTCAACGCTTCCATTAACTTCTCAAGTGATGGAAATGATGCAAGCATTGAAAATTGATGGCAATGAAAAAGATGATCATTCTGCCCTTGCAAAGTTCTATGAAAAAATAAACAATATTACAATTGACTAAACAATATTGTGAAATTATTAACAAAATTGACCGTATCAATAACGAACTCGATTTATTTAGATAAAGGTAAGAGAATACGAGTGATATAATTCTCTTACCTCAATAAGTTATAACAAAAAATTTTTTCTTAGTGATTTATGGAAAGCGCTATATTTTCTGAATAATGAAAAATGGAAGGGATGACAAAAATGGCTCCAGTTGTAACAGAAATGAGAGTAATTCCGGTAGCTGGATATGATAGCATGCTATTAAACTTAAGTGGGGCACATGGTCCATATTTTACGCGTAATATTGTGATATTAACTGCGGATAACGGGGACATTGGTGTCGGTGAAGTACCGGGTGGGGAAAAGATTAGAAAAACATTAGAAGACTGTAAAGATTTAGTTGTAGGACGCAATATTGGTGAATATAAAAATATATTAAGAGATATTCGCAATAAATATGAATTTTTGGATGCAGGAGGTCGTGGGAATCAAACGTTCGATTTACGGACAACTGTTCACGTCATGACAGCAGTTGAAGCTCCATTGCTAGATTTATTAGGTAAACATTTCCGTGTTCCAGTAGCTGCATTATTAGGCGACGGGCAAGTAAGGGAATCTGTTAAATTCTTAGGCTACTTATTCTATGTAGGTGACAAAGATAAAACAGATTTACCATATCTTGAAAATGATGATAACTCGGATGATTGGGGAAGATTGCGTCGAAAAGAAGCCTTAACTCCTGAAGCAATTGTGGCACTAGCTAAAGCTGCCCACGAGCGTTATGGTTTTGAAGATTTCAAACTAAAAGGTGGCGTCCTCGAAGGGAAGGAAGAAATCAAAGCTATTCGTGCATTAAAAGAAGCATTTCCGAACGCACGTATTACCCTAGATCCAAACGGTGGTTGGTTATTGGATGAGGCTGTGGAACTATGTAAAGATATGCATGGTATTCTAACTTATGTTGAAGACCCATGTGGTGCAGAAGGCCGTTTCTCTGCTCGTGAAGTGATGGCTGAATTTGTCAGGAAAACAGGACTTCCAACAGCTACAAATATGGTCGCAACAGACTGGCGGGAAATGTCCCATTCATTGCGATTAAATAGTGTAACCATTCCTTTGGCGGACCCTCACTTCTGGACAATGCAAGGTTCTGTAAGGGTTGCTCAATTATGCCACGATCTAGGAATGACATGGGGTGTTCATTCGAATAACCATTTCGATATTTCGCTTGCAATGGTTGCCCATACAGCAGCTGCAGCACCTGGTGAGATTAATGCTTGTGATACCCATTACATTTGGCAAGATGGGCAAGAGTTATGTAAAGTATCACCGAAAATCAAAAATGGTGAAATTACTGTACCAAAGGATTCTGTTGGTTTAGGTATTGAAGTAGATATGGACCGAATTGAAGCAGCTCATCAATTGTATGTAGAAAAAAATCTTGGTGCTCGTGATGATTCCATTGCTATGCAGTATTTGATTCCGAATTGGAAATTTGATAGTAAACGTCCTTGTTTAGTTAGATAATCAATACAAAAATAAAAAATAGAAATTAATTAAAGGAGAATCAATCATGAATACGGAATTAATTAAAGGAATCATTGTCCCAATTCTTACTCCGGTTGATCAAGATGAACATATCGATGAAGCACGTCTGCGTTTCATGGTTGATCATGTGATAAAAGATGGAGTTCATGGAATTTTAGCATTTGGCTCAAACGGTGAATTTTATATGTTTGATGATAGTGAAATGCAACGTGCATTGGAAATTATGCTTGACCAAACAGCAGGACGTGTTCCGGTATATTTCGGTATTGGTGCCATTCGTACCAAAAAAGCCATCCGCCTTGCAAAAATGGCAGAATCAGTAGGCGCATTCGGTGTTTCCGTATTACAACCGATGTTCCTTAAACCAACCTTTGAGGAATTGTATGATCATTTTAAAGCGATAGCTGATGCGATTCCTAAAACACCGGTTTTGCTCTATAATAATCCTGGTCGAGTGGGCTACACATTGACTGCTGATTTAGTGGAAAAGTTGGCAAGAACAGTACCAAATATTGTTGGCATGAAAGATTCTAGCGGAGACTTCTCTTTACTCAGTGAATACGTCAGACGGACACAGGATATTGACTTTAAAGTGTTGGCAGGCAAAGATACATTAGTATATCCGGGTCTTTGCATAGGAACAGTAGGAAGTGTATGTTCTACGGCAAATATGTTTGGTCCGCTTGTTACTTCCATCTATAACAAATTTATGGAAGGGGATTTAAAAGGGGCACTGGAAGCACAGTTTAAACTTAATCCTATTCGGATCTCCCAGGATAAAGCAAGCTTTCCCGTAGCAACAAAGGATATGGCAAATCTCATGGGATTGGATGTCGGCGAACCTATAAAACCAAGCAAAAGCTCAAAAGGTGATGTACTAGAATTAATGAAACAAAAAATGATCGAAGCTGATTTACTTAAAGATATTTAGATAAAATAAGAAGTTTTAGGTTTGAACGGGAGGTGAATGTATGAAAAAAATTGTCATTGCAGCGGATTCTTTTAAAGGAAGCGCCTCAACAATTGAGGTAGAAAATTATATCGAGCAAGGCATTCGTAATATAGATAAACAAGTAGAAATTGTCAAGATTCCAATTGCTGATGGTGGAGAAGGAACTGTGGATAGTTTAGTCCTAGCTTTCCATGGTGAGTATAAATATGTAGATGTAATCGGGCCAGGAGGTAATGAAATTAGGGCAAAATATGGGATGCTGGACGCACAAACTGCAATCATTGAAATGGCGGAAGCATCAGGACTCCACCTTGTTTCTGAATTAAATCCTTTTAAAACCACCACATATGGGACAGGTCAATTAATTAAAGCAGCGCTTGATCAAGGTGCTAAAACTATCTATGTTGGTTTGGGCGGTAGTGCAACGAATGATGGTGGAGTCGGTATGGCTCAGGCTTTAGGCGCTTCTTTTAGAGATAAAGATGGCAAAGAAATTGGCTACGGAGCGGATGGTATCAAGAATTTAGAAACGATCGATGTCTCTAATCTTGATAGGCGGTTACAAAACGTAGAGATTATCGGCTTATCTGATGTTACGAATCCGCTTTGTGGAAAAAACGGTGCCTCCCATGTATATGGACCACAAAAAGGGGCGACAGAGAAAGATGTCGAAATACTTGACCGAATTTTGGCCCACTATGGTAATTTGATAAAAGAACAGGTTGGTATTGATATTATTTACAAAGCAGGTGCAGGTGCAGCAGGTGGATTAGGAGCAGGGTTAATGACTTTCTGTAATGCTCACTTGGAACCAGGTATTACAAAGATCCTTGATATTTTGAATATTGAATCACATTTGAAGGAAGCAGACCTTGTCATCACAGGTGAAGGAAAAATAGATAGTCAGTCACTTAACGGAAAAGCTCCGGTTGGTGTTGCAAAACTGGCGAAAAAGTATCATGTGCCGGTTATCGCCATTGTTGGTAGTGCTGATTATGATATACAAGAAGTCTATAATCATGGAATCGACTTGGTCATTGATACTATTATTAAGCCAATGAGTCTTGATGAAGCAATATCGAATGTTGGGAAATTGTTAATGATAGCAGCAGAATCTGCATACCGTGCTTTTCAAATACGTGCTAATTGAGCCAAGGTTTTCCTAAGTATCAAAAAAACCCAAGCGCATTCTGCTGCGCTTGGACAAAAATCATTTTAAATTAATAACTAAATAGAATTATAATGCTAAGAAAATAAATGAGCAAGAAATCTAAAGGGAAATAAGAGAATAAATTTTTTACATCTAATTGTGAAAAACATCACAATGTATAGTGATTTTGATAGTTATGTAAGCGAAAACAATTATTTGCTTTTAATAGTAACAGAAACATTGGCTCTCTTAAGTGATAAAAATTTTTATAGATAACGGAGGTAATAATATGCCATTAGTCATAGTATTAATTGGGGTTTTAATTTTATTGTTTTTGATGATCAAATTGAAATTAGACGGCTTTATTTCTTTATTGTTAGTTTCAATCATCGTTGGTGCAATGATGGGTATGAACTTAAATGATGTGATTGAAACCATGATTGAAGGAATTGGTGGGCAATTAGATGAACTTGTAATCATTCTCGGCTTCGGTGCTATGCTTGGAAAATTATTATCGGATTCTGGTGCCGCACAGCGGATTGCAGATACACTAGTAGAAAAGTTTGGACAGAAATATATAGCATATGCACTCGTTATTACTGCTTTCTTGATTGGTATTACATTATTCTTTGAAGTTGGTTTTGTATTGTTGATTCCAATTGTTTTTACAGTTGCAAGACAAACAGGAATGAACTTATTACAAATAGGTTTACCGATGACCGTAGCATTATCAACAACTCACAGTTTCTTACCTCCGCATCCAGGACCAACAGCTGTTGCGTCAACTTTTGAAGCCAGTGTAGGAATTACTTTATTATACGGAATCATCATTGCGATACCTGCATTAATTGTAGCTGGTATTATTTGGCCGCGCATGCCGATTATTAAAAAAATGAACCCAGTTATGCCAGAAGGACTTGTTACAACAAAACATTTTACTGACGATGAAATGCCTAGTTTTGCTACTAGTCTATTAGTGGCAACTTTACCAGTTATTTTAATTGCGATTAATGCGGTTTGTGAATTAACAGTCGCAACAGATGCATTTTTTATGCCGGTAATTTCTTTCTTGGGAAATACTTCAGTCGCTTTAATCATTACAGTTTTATTAGGAATATATGTTTTAGGAATTCGTAAAGGGCGTACAATAGATGATATTATGAAAAGTTGTAAAGATGGGGTAAAATCTATAGCCATGATTATGTTAGTAATCGGTGCTGGTGGTGCATTTAAAGAAGTTTTAGTATCCAGTGGTGTTACCGAATATATAGAAGGCTTTGCTACTAATATGGAATTCTCGCCAATCATTTTAGCATGGGTCATCGCTGCTATTCTCCGTGTGGCATTAGGTTCAGCAACAGTAACTGTTATGACTGCATCCGGTATCGTGTTACCAATTGCCCAAGCTTCGGGAATGAGTATGGAAATTATGACGTTGGCTGTCACCAGTGGTAGCGTAGCATTTTCACATGTTAATGATCCAGGATTTTGGTTGTATAAAGAGTATTTTAACTTATCTGTAAAAGATGCGATTAAATCCCGTACAACATATACAACCATTCTTGCGGTTATTGGATTACTCGGTGTTTTAGCCTTAAATGCAGTAATAGGATAACTAAAATCGTAATAATTTGCATTAAGAAGACTCTCTTAAAATGGAAACATTTATTAGAGGGTCTTCTTATGATACATTGTTTTATGAGGAGGGATAATCAATGAATAATCAATTCGCACATCTTAGAAAAAATGTTGCCACCCGCACTGTCCAACTTCCCGACGGCACCAAAGTTCCCGTTCTTGGACAAGGCACTTGGTATATGGGCGAAAATACAAATACTTGGAAGGAAGAAGTAAAAACATTGCAGACGGGCATTGAGTTGGGAATGACTCTGATCGATACAGCGGAAATGTATGGAGATGGGAATGCGGAGCGATTAGTTGGAGAAGCGGTAAAAGGCATACGGGAAGATGTTTTTCTTGTTTCAAAGGTTTATCCCCATAATGTAGGTCGAAATCGGATTAAGCAAGCATGTGAAAACAGTTTGAAACGGTTAGGGACGGAGTATCTTGATTTATACCTTCTGCATTGGCGTGGAACGGTTCCACTTGCTGAAGTAATTGAGGGGATGGAACAGTTGAAGGAAGAAGGGAAGATTTTACGTTGGGGAGTCTCGAACTTAGATACAGACGATATGATTGAGCTTGTCAATTGTCCAAATGGTCGAAACTGTACCGTCAACCAAGTCTTATATCATCTCGGTTCCAGAGGGATTGAATACGATCTCCTTCCATGGCAAAGGGAAAATCATATCCCGGTCATGGCTTATAGTCCTTTGGCACAAGGGGGTACATTACGGCGTCATTTATTAACCCATCCAATAATAAAGGATTTAGCGGAACAGAAAGAGGTTGCTCCTCACCAAATTTTACTTGCTTGGTGTATCCGAACAAATGATATTATCGCTATTCCTAAAGCTTCAAAAGTGGAGCATGTCATCGCAAACGCTGGAGCCGTATCTGTTCAATTTACAGAAAAGGAATTGGAAAAGCTAAACCATGCTTTCCCGGCACCGGATAAAAAAGTACCTTTAGATATCATTTGATTAATAAATGCCTGAGTTGGTTAGGTTGATTATTCTTTCATCACCATACTCAGGCATATTTTTTCATCAGGTATGAAGCCTTTTTTTCGTCAATACCCTGCTGCTTCGTTTCTAAAAACTGACAAAATTATAGAAAAACCTTTCTTTTACCTTTTCAAAATCCAAACTCCGACATATTTCTCAGGAAATAGTTATAACTATGTCTGGAAATAAAGGAATTTGTTGAAAATTTGATCGGTAATAAGTCTATGGTAATAGCAGCGGAAAATTTTGCTAACAGGATGGTCCTTTCCGACACTTTTCTACGTGCAACAAGGTTTGTTAAAGCTACCGCTTAAAAAAATTTACTCATATTCCCAATTCATCTTGGTAAGCTCACTTCTTTCCAATATTTCCTTAGAATCAAACGAAATTGGTCAAAGTGGCTTGCTTTTTTTCCTTCTTCAACAAACTATTCTTAAAACATTTTCTCTGCATATTCTAAATTTTGCTGTTGACTTTTTGGTTAAACAGAAAAAATCCACAACAAACTTGTCCTTATTGCTTTTTTTGTGCATATTCTAGTCCTTATAATAATAAACTGTTACAAAATTTAAGAAATTATAGGGCACTTTGGTTCCGCCTCATTGACAAGCGAAACCAAATTCCCTTCCCATTACTTAAAGTAAAATCATTTCAAAAGAGAGTGTTTGAGGTGAGGAATCGTATTAAAGCAGCTTAGATGGTGTTAGAGACATAATGAAAAATGAATCCGCAGAAAGTATCTACTTTCTGCCGCATAAAGTTTTGAAAAAATAATACATAAATGATGCCAAAAGGACGTTATAACCAATCAAGTTTTAAAAGAACCGTTCTTTATGCGGAGGAAGCAGTAATTCGATGGAGCAAGCACGTGTCTCATTTCACACTTCTCACATCCAAATCAAGGAGGCGAGTGGTGTGCACGATTACATCAAAGAAAGGACGATCAAGATTGGAAAATATATCGTGGAGACGAGAAAAACGGTTCGCGTCATAGCGAAGGAGTTTGGCGTATCCAAAAGTACCGTTCATAAAGACTTAACAGAAAGATTGCCAGAAATAAACCCTGAATTAGCTAATGAAGTGAAAGAAATATTAGATTATCATAAGTCAATTCGTCACTTACGGGGAGGAGAAGCAACAAAAATGAAATATAAAAAGGAAACCTCTGAAGAACCAGTTTTAGAAAAATAATTTCCGCATTTTATTTCGCGGATCAACTTCCGAAGACCAAGTTAAACCAAGCTATAGGTCTCCAACTTGGGTCCTTATTTCAACTTGAAATATGTCAATCTATTTAGAAACACTCATTACCACTTGATACCTGGGTAGAGTGGATGAATACTTGAGTAACCTTTTCCTAGTTTTTCACAAATTGATAAAAAATCGACAAAATATAAAAAAAAATAACATAGGTCCTCCATATTTCAACTCGTTTATGGTAGAATATGCAATTAGAAAGCGTTTTGAACGGGAAAATTAAGGAGGATATTTTATGTTGGCCAGAGATATTGGAATCGATTTAGGAACAGCTAATGTGCTTATTTATGTAAAAGGAAAAGGAATTGTACTGAATGAACCGTCAGTTGTCGCCATTGATTTAAATACCAATAAAGTATTGGCTGTTGGTGAAGAAGCAAGAAGGATGGTTGGGCGAACACCAGGTAATATTGTTGCTATTCGTCCGTTAAAAGACGGCGTAATTGCAGATTTTACCGTCACTGAACAAATGTTAAAATACTTTATCAATAAATTGAATGTAAAAGGATTATTATCAAAACCACGAATTTTAATTTGTTGTCCAACGAATATTACAAGTGTTGAGCAAAAGGCGATTCGCGAAGTAGCCGAAAAAAGCGGTGGAAAAAAAGTTTATTTGGAAGAAGAACCGAAAGTGGCAGCAATTGGCGCCGGTATGGACATTTTCCAACCGAGTGGGAATATGGTGATCGATATCGGTGGAGGTACTTCGGATATTGCTGTTCTTTCTATGGGAGATATTGTCACATCCGCATCAATTAAAACGGCAGGGGATAAATTTGATTTTGAAATTCTCCAGTATATTAAAAAGAAATATAAATTGTTAATTGGAGAGCGAACAGCAGAAAATATTAAAATCAACGTAGGAACGGTGTTTGAAAATTCACGCAACGAGGAAATGGATATTCGGGGTCGTGATCTTGTTTCAGGCTTGCCACGGACAATAACGATAAATTCGGCTGAAATCGAATTTGCCTTAAGGGAATCAATTGCAGTTATTGTTCAAACCGCAAAAAGTGTACTTGAAAAAACTCCTCCTGAATTATCGGCAGACATTATTGATCGCGGGGTTATGTTAACCGGTGGAGGAGCTCTACTTCATGGAATTGATACGTTACTGGCAGAAGAATTAAAAGTGCCGGTATTAATTGCAGAAAACCCGATGGATTGCGTTGCAGTTGGTACGGGTATTATGCTAGACAATATTGATAAAATTGATCGCCGTAGTTTAATTTAACAAAAAGCATGAGTAAGTTCTGATGTTAAGCCAAAAAGTTATTCAATAAATAAAACGGGAGCATATCTATTGATTAGCACTCAAAAGATTTCACAAAAGTTTGTATTCATTATATGAAACATTGAAGTGCTAACCATCCCATGGATTTGTCCCGTTTTTTTATTCAAAAATTATATATCTATCCAAAATCACGAGACCACTGAAAAAGCGCAAAATAATTTCTCTTGCCACCATGTCTAGGAGTAATTTTGTGATTTACCATACTATATATTGTGTTCGTGAACTTATTCCAAGTAGTTTTTCAGTGGTCCCAAAATCACTCGTAACAAAACATACAGCTTTTCTTTAAGCGTTTATGAAAAAACCATTAGATATTTAGTAATGTCTTTCTCTTCAGTAATTGGTAAGCTTTTTTGTTATAATATGACCTTTCAAATAATTTCGCGTATTATTGAGAGGTAATGGTAATGTCGAAAACTTCTTATAGTCCAAGGGTTTGAAAAGTTGATAAAAATTCATTCCCAAAAAGATTATTCAACCAAAATAAAGAAAGCTGTACTAGCGACTACAAATTTCATCGCATACTTATTGACAATGGCACCATCCCAGTTATTTTTCCTGATTTGTTCCATAGCCTAAAGTGGAAACGGTTTTAACTTGTTTTTCCAATATTGCCTAGCAATCTTTATGAGTTCTTTTGCTGAATGACTTAAATAAGAATCTTTTTTATAACTTGCACATATTTCCCAGCAAGGTTCCTGTTGAATGGAAAAATAAACAACGTCAGGAGTATCTCTTGCATAGGACAGAGGAAATACCGAACAACAAATCCCTTCGGCAACCATATGAAATAGATTATAGCAACTCCTTGTTTCTATCAAAATTTTTGGGTGGGTATTCTCCTTATCGACAATCCTGTCATATATTTCCCGAAGCGTTGATCCTTGTTGCATAATTGCAAAGAAACTATTTGAAAACTCTTCCAATTCAATTTTTGGTAGCCTTTCTCCTATTTTTCCACCAAAATGCGCAAGAGGATGAGACTTGGGGACGGCCAATATAATCTCTTCTGAACAAATATGAATATATTCATCAGCTGTCTTTTGAAAGTCTTGTAAAGTTAAAAAGCCGATATCAAGATTACCTTCTGAGATTTCACGTTGTTGCTCCTTGACGCTCATTTCAAACGACTCAATCTTTACATGAGGATATTTTTTGTAAAAAGCAGGATAAATGGATGAAAACATTTCCGGGCCGCGTTCAAGGGTTAAACCAATCTTCATTCTTCCTTTTTTTCGTTCAAGCAAATCATTAATTTGATTGTACGCATCTTTTTTGATACGTAAAATTTTTTTTGCGTTTTCGATATAAATTTCCCCGACTTTTGTGATTTGCCAGTTTCTCTTTGAACGGATAAATAAAGGTGTTCCAAGCTCTTTTTCTATTTTTAGTAATTGCTGGTTTAAGGCGGACTGGGTAATATATAGTTTTTCTGCTGCCTTGGTAATATTGTTTTCTTCAGCAATTGCAATTATATATTCCAACTGCTTTAAGTTCATCGGATTCCCTCCCAACTCTAAATTTTATTAAGAGTAGCATTAAAATTATAACTTTTACTTTCCTCATATTTAAGACTACAATGAATTTGAGAAAAAACAAGTCTTTTGGAGGTAATTCAACCATGTTTATCAAAATGCATAAAAATGATAACGTCGTCATTACAGTGGAATCAATACCAAAAGGGACGGAAGTATTCGAAGGGGTTGTGGTAAACGAAGATATTCCCCAGGGACATAAAATTGCAATAAAAGATCTTGAACAAGGAGAAGCTATTATTCGTTATGGTGTGACACTCGGGTATACTTTAAAACCGATAAAACGTGGAGATTGGGTGAATGAGTATAATTTAGAACTTCCAACTCCACCTTCATTGGATGAACTGGAGTTTGGAAAAAATTTGGTAACCCATTTGCCGGATCCTCCTGTGAAAACTTTTTTTGGTTACCCTAATCCCACTGGGGGTTACGCAGGAACTAGAAATATATTAGGTATTGTGACAACCGTCCAGTGTGTAACCGGGGTTCTGAATAATGCCGTAAAGAGAATAAAACAAGAAATTCTTCCGAAATATCCCAATGTCGATGATGTTGTCTCTATTAACCATGCATATGGCTGCGGTGTGGCAATCAATGCCCCGGAAGCGAAAATACCAATCAGAATGCTAAAAAATATTGTCAAACATCCAAATTTTGGTGGGGAAACATTGGTCATATCTCTGGGATGCGAAAAGCTAACATTGGATATGTTACTGGATCGTGACTATAATACGCCCGAAAATGTCGTTGTTTTACAAAACTTAAAAGGGCATGATGCCATCATTGAGGAAATAATGAAAGCGGCAGAAGAGAAGTTGAAGAAATTAAATAAAAGGAAAAGAGTGGAACTGCCACTTTCCGAATTATGTATAGGTTTACAATGCGGAGGAAGTGATGCATTTTCCGGTGTAACAGCAAATCCTGCTGCCGGTTATGCTGCAGATATGCTGGTCAATGCCGGAGCAACCGTTATGTTCTCTGAAGTAACGGAAGTACGTGACGGGGTCCATTTCATTGCAGAACGATGCGTAAATGAAGAAGTCGGGAAAAAATTAGTGGATGAAATGAAATGGTATGACAAATATCTGGAAAATGGTCGTGTGGACCGGTCCGCCAATCCTACCCCCGGAAATAAAAAGGGCGGCCTATCCAACATTGTGGAGAAAGCAATGGGGTCCATCGCAAAGTCAGGAACTTCACCAATTGTAGAAGTACTTTCTCCTGGTGAAATGCCGACAAAAAAAGGAATGATTTTTGCTGCAACTCCGGCGAGTGACTTTGTATGTGGCTCTTGTCAATTATCAAGTGGAATAACACTACAAGTTTTTATGACAGGGCGGGGGACGCCATATGGGCTTGCATTAGCGCCAGTCATTAAGGTCTGTTCAAGAGATGAAATGAAAAATATGTGGGAAGATTTAATTGATATAAATGCAGGTCCAATTGCGAAGGGAAAAGCATCGATCCAGGAAATTGGAACGCAATTGTTTCATGAAATTGTTGATGTTGCTAGCGGGCGAAAACAAACCTATGCTGAAAAATATGAAATTCATAACGATTTCGTTCTTTTTAATCCAGCTCCAATTACTTGAGAATAGGGAAGTTCGGAAAGTCAAAAATTAATTCAATGTGTATAGGTTGATTGAAGTGAAGGTGGCGGCGACTCAGTGATATTGTCAGTCACATTTTCTCACGTGCGATATAAATTTGACGAAGATTATTCAAAGTTCTGCAAGATTAGCACCTATATTCGACGAAAGCGATTGCGAGAGTCAAATAAGTCAGACGTGAGCAGGAGCGAGGAAACGAGTATTGAGGAGGCCCAAGTCCTACCCACGGGAAGCGTCCGCCACCGAAACGAAAATCAACGAAATCCATTCAACTAACAAAAACTTCTAGAAGTTGTACTTTTAGGACAGGTTGCATTCTATTGTAATTGCGATGTAACAGACTCCTTGAGATAGGAATAATAAAAAATTTTCCCCAAAAAACAAATGAAAACGCAAATGTGAGTAAAAAATTCAATGCAGCAAAAACAGCTAAACCACGCCACATTGAGTCAAAATATTCTTGAAAGACATCTTAAAAGTAAAGAGGTCGAGCTAATCCACATCGTCCGGTCATTTTCTTTATATCCCATATCGTATGATTTTCAAAACCAAACACCTGATACGGCTAATTACTTATTCAACCTGTTCTATTTTTTATTCTTTTTTCCATTTGTTACTGGTACGGTCAATTTGCATATATATTCTCGGGTCTTCCGAAAACGAGATTCAATCTCCGTTTTCACCAGACACTTTCCTTTCCCCTCACAAATAATACCAAATTGTTTGGGGGACAAAGTTTAACTACCCGTCTAGGCTAGTTTTATATTCCACATTGTACAAAAATTATAGTCGTTAAGCCCTTTACTACTTTTTAACACTTTATCCGGCAAGTATAATGGAAAAAAGTTTTAAATCTTTAAGATTCCCAATTTTCTTCGTTGTTAAAAAGACGCATCTGCGGTATATTTGTGTAGACAAAACAGAGTATTAAATGGAGGAAAATTGCAGAAAATCATACTTAAAAATGAAATGATTAATTTTTAAAGTGAATTTTTTAATCTAATTTATAAAAACAGTACTTTGCAAAAAAATAATAATGTCGAAAATGAAAAAATCGTTTATAATAAGAAAAGTAAGGATTTTTATAGAAATGACCATTTAGTATAGTCAAACTACTTTTTTATATAAATGGAACGAAATGATTTATTTTTTTAAAAAAGGTAAGAGGAGTGGGGGACTTGTTTAGAGGCTTTTTCACTGTAGCTTCCGGAATGCTGGCACAACAAAGAAGAACTGAGATGTTGGCCAATAACATGGCGAATATAAATACGCCTGGATATAAGGCAGATCAATCATCCGTCCGTGCTTTTCCTGAAATGTTAATCCAAAAAATGGAGTCACCTGATGTTCCAGGCAACTCAGTAGCAACGACTATGACGCCTGTCGGTCGGTTAAATACCGGTGTTTACATACAAGACATTACACCAAATTTTAAACAAGGTGACTTGACCCAAACGAGCTTGAACACGGATTTGGCCTTAAATCATATAACGATGCCGCTGAATCAAAATGGGGTTCAAGGCAGTGTCTTTTTTACCGTGCAAAATCCCGATGGTGGTGTCCAATATACGCGAAACGGAAACTTTACGATTGATGGTGCGGGATTTTTAACAGCGGCAACCGGACAATATGTACTGGATACAAACGGTAATTCTATTTCCTTGGCTAATGATTCCTTTACTGTAACAGAAGATGGCTGGGTTCAACAAAATGGACAAAATGTTGCCCGCTTAGGAATAGCTTATGCCGAAAATCCAAATCTATTAAGGAAAACGAGTACCGGTTTATATCAAATGGACGGTGGCGTACTTCCATCTGCCTATGCAAATAACCAAATTGCATTTTCGGTAAAACAAGGTTATATTGAACAATCTAATGTAGATGCGGCAGAGACAATGACCAATATGTTAACCGCATACCGATCTTTTGAAGCGAATCAAAAAGTATTGCAAGCTTATGATCGTAGCATGGACAAAGCGGTCAATGAAATCGGAAAACTATAAAAGACTAACATGACGGTCAAAATCACACTGCCAAAAGGTTGAATTTTATGAAAACTATTCTACTGACTATCCGATTGGTTACCAGCTAAAAAGGTTAACGCTTTTGGGCGCTAATCAAACAATTGGTTAATCGATTTGTACAAATACATATGAACAACTACCCAATTCGACCCGAGGTCACTGAAAAACAATCCGAATACGTTCACTTTCACAATACTTATTAGCATAAACCACAAAGAATACACCTAAAAATATCCTTTAGCAAGATTATTTGGCACTTTTTCAGTGGCCACATTCGACCCCTTTTAAACTAGAGAAAATGAGGTGAAATCATTGAATCGCATTTCAATTACGGCAATGAATACTATGAACCAATTGCAAAAACAAATGGATACGATTGCCAATAATATTGCAAACGCCCAAACAACGGGTTATAAAAAACAAAAAGCGACATTCGGTGAACTCATGTACCAGCAATATAATAACCAGCGGAATTTGCAGGAGGAAGTAAATCGGTTGACGCCGACCGGTGTTCGCATTGGAACAGGCGCACGTGTTGACCAAGTGCAAACCATTATGACGCTAGGCTCAATCGTGCAAACCGGACGCGCCCTAGACTTTGCTTTAACAGAACCAAATCAATATTTTAAAGTGTTGGCTCCAAAAGGGAACGAAATGACCGTTCATTATACAAGGGATGGTGTATTTTATTTGTCCCCGGTGAATGCAAATGAAGTCGAGCTCGTCACCAGTGAAGGTTATCAAGTACTTGATGAAAACAACAATCCGATTATTTTTAACAGTAATTTTAAAAATGTGAGTTCGAATCCAAATGGTGAGATTGTTTTTTCTGACGATGCTGGTAATAATGTGTCTTTTAATCTAGGAATTGCCCAAATCCATAAACCGCAAACAATGGTTCGTGTTGGGGATAACTTAATGACTGTGCCCGATAATTTGGCGGAATTAGGTATAACAGAAGCTGATTTATTGGAAAATCTTGCAGGAAATCTCCGCGGACAAATTGGATTAAAAAATCAGGTACTTGAACAATCTAATGTTGATATCGGTGAAGAAATGACGAATTTGCTACAGACACAAAGGGCTTATCAATTACAAGGAAGAGCAATCACGATTGCCGATCAAATGCAGGGATTAATTAATGGGATCCGCTAGATTTAAGATGAAGAAGTTTGCCTAAGAACGAATAAATGGGAACTGGTAATTCGTGTTCCCATGTTTAATAGATACAAAATAAATGAGCAGTTTCATCAATGAAAGTCGGTAAATTTGAGAAGATGAGTGTCCACATGTTCCTTGGATTCGGAACAAATCAATGAGATTTGCTAAGTCAAGGCTGTCGGATTGAATATGAATAAATCACTCTATCCGTCAGAGTGAAATTCATTTATCGAGGGGATTGGACAGTTGTGGAAAATTTAGATGAACACAGAGAGACGCGAGAAGAACGAAGAAAAAACCGAATAAGTGGAAGGAAACTCAAAAAAGAAAGTAATGTAGAAAAGACAAGAAAAAAGAAAAAGCGGTTCCGAACGCGGCTTATCCCGATATGGCTTCGACTCATCATTATCATGTTTTTAATCTTGCTCTTTTTCTTTATTGGTGCAATGATTGGCTATGGCGTAATCGGTGATGGCAAGCCGACAGATGTGTTTAAGAAATCAACATGGACCCATATCCTCGAGATTGTTAATGATGGTACAAGTTCAAAGTGAATTTTTATTCATAGGAAAGATATGGGGTCACTGAAAAACTACTCGAAAGAAGTTTGCGACTACAATACATAGTATGGTTAATCACAAAAGCACTTTTAGATATGGTACTGAGAGAAATTATTTCGTACTTTTTCAGTGGTCTCGAAAGATATGGAAATACATAAAATTGGGAGTGTTATTATGCTTGATATTAATGAAATCAAAAAAATTATTCCTCATCGCTATCCATTTTTATTGATTGATCAGATTATTGAGCTAAAAGAGGAGGAGCGAGCAGTTGGCATTAAAAATGTAACGGCCAATGAGCCGTTTTTTCAAGGTCATTTTCCAGACTATCCGGTCATGCCAGGTGTCTTGATTGTGGAAGCATTAGCGCAAGTTGGTGCAGTGGCGATGTTGAAAAAGGAAGAAAACCAAGGAAAGCTGGCGTTGTTTGCTGGAATCGATAAATGTCGGTTTAAAAGGCAAGTGAAGCCAGGTGATCAATTGCGTTTGGAAGTGGAAATTTTACGCTTACGAGGCCCAATCGGAAAAGGAAAGGGAATTGCTACAGTAAACGGAGAGCTTGCATGCGAAACTGAAATTATGTTTGCCATCCAATAGTTAAACATGTCAGTGGCGAAAAAAGAAACTCGTAAAGGCAAAGATATCAATTTTCCTCACTGATGAAAATTCACCTCAGCACTAAGTAAGGTTTAAACACCCAATCAATCCTCTTCTTTTACTTTTGGATAAATAATGGATAAGACAGGGAGGCCACTGAAAAACGATTTGTATGAGATTTACACTTACAATATTATGGCAGGACTAACCAAAAAATCCATCTGATTTTGGCAAGATTATTTAGTACTTTTTCAGTGGCTTCAAAGATACAGGCAAATACATAATCTCTGTCTCATGTTTATTTTTTTAAGAGGATTTTCCCACTTTCTTTTTCTTTGCTTTCATTTCTTCTTTAAAAGCGAGTAATAGTTCATTGCCACTTAGTCCTTTATCTAAAAGAAGATCCAATAATTGCTCAGCATATCCTCTTGAGCGACTTAAAGTTCCCTCTAGCAAAATGCTTACACATTCATCAATTACTTTTGAATTAATCATATTGACAAGAAAAGTTGCGGGATCATTTTCGGCTTTAGTAATGATTACATTGACTGGGAATTTTTCATGAGGTTGATAATTCTCAAAAACTGCAAAATAGGCTCGCTCGATAAAAAGTTCAATTAGCCATGTATTCTTTTCGTTTTCTTTATTTATAATTAAAGCGTCAATGAAAGGGACTTGTATCAACTCGCCGTTTTTATTTACTAGTTGAAAAGAAATCAACTTAAATGTCTTCAAAAAACATCAGCCTCCCCGCAAAGTTCTTTTATCACCATTTTACCATGATAAAGATTGGAGTACTAGTCAGACAAACAAGTGAGATTTTACTAAATATATGAGTAAAATTTTACTTTTAAAATAAGAAATAAATCCAATTTTTCCACTTAAAGATACCATTTTTATAAAAATATCGCTTATTTTCTAAGTAAAATGTAGTAAAAAATTAATAAAAAACAATTGATAACAGGCAAATCAAAATTTTACAACATAAGAAAATTGTCCTATGATTAAAGTAACAAGTTGACAGGAGGTGAAAAGTTGATTAACCAGGTCACATTGGTAGGAAGACTAACGAGGGACCCAGAATTGAAATTGACACATGATGGGGTTGCTTTAACAAATATTACGCTAGCAGTGAATCGAAACTATCGATCCACGAGCGGGAATATTGAAACGGATTTTGTCCAGTGCACTCTCTGGCGACGAGCAGCAGAGAATACCGTACAATATTGTCAAAAGGGATCGATTATTGGGATTATTGGTCGAATCCAGACGAGAAATTACGAAAATAGCGAAGGAAAAAGAGTTTATGTCACGGAAGTTGTGGCTGATAGTGTCCGCTTTTTAGGTGGCAGGCCGGCAGAGGACAAGGAAATCGCCACAACACATGCATAAATTCGTTTACATTCCATTAAGGAGGTGATAGCCGAAAAAAAGGAAAAGGATTCATCGACGAAAGGGATCAATTGCTTTGAAAATACAAGTACAGTATGAAAATGAAAGAGAGAAGAATCTTGAAAAGTGAGGGATTTTGAAAGTAAAAGACAAATAGGCCGATGTTTTGCTTGAAGGATTGATAATGAAAACTAATGATTTTTGTCTTAGGAATTGAAAGAGGAGGAAAGAAATACTATCTGATAAAGGGAGAATACGAACAGTAGTTTAAATTTTATTAGGTAAGGAAAATTGACAGGGCAGAATTAAAAAATGCATTTACAGTACTGTGAATATTTCAATGGAGGTGGCTATGTCAACAAGATTTGAGAATTATTTTCGTCTGGAGGAGATGATTCAGCTACTGATTCGAATTGTAGGAAAATCGAACGAAAAAATTATGGATTTAGAAGAAAAACTAAAACAATTAGAAGATATCGTAATCGAATTAGGAGAAGAAAAACATACAAAATAAATAAGGGAATAAGTTAAAAAAGAGGATGTAGATAAAATCGATTATTGCTGACCAACTAATAATTGTTATGGATTGTTAAAAAGGCAAGTCGGATAAGATCATTTTTGGATAATAAATCTTTTTGGGGATGTAAAAGAATTATTATCAACAATTGTTGCATGGAAAAGAAAGGAACAAGGGAAATCCTTCGTTGGTTACTACTCTGACCAAATGAAGGCCCTTGCTGCTCAAAAAAAGAAAATTTAGGGTAAAACTATCATACCATAGTTATAGTTTATAGAAAAGCATATACTTATTGCTACAAAATAAGCCACATACAAGCCTTTTCAAAGGAGCTGACCAAAAAGTCGCTATTTCGAACTTTGGTCAGCTCCTGTTCTTAGCTAATAGGAAAGTATAAATTTTTCAATTTCTACTTTCCTAACGCATAAGTGCACAAGGAAAGCTTCGCGGAAATACATCGCAGCCGAAAAAATTTTATATTTTTTCGGCGAACAACGGCTCTGCTCTCGCCTAAAGGCTCGGACGCCCGAGTTTTCTTTAAAGAACTAGCTCCTCTTCCTCGATAATACCTAACTCATTATCTCGTGTGTTCTTGCAGATTGTCTCCTTGTTTTGACCGCGATAACCGGGTCTATTGGACAGTTTCTCTTGATTGAGCCACGATTTTGACCGCGAAAGGCGCTCTATGGGACAGTTTCCTCTGATCGACTCCTCATTTTGTCCGTAAGAGGCGCTCTATTAGACAGTTCTTGTTGATTGATTCCCCGTTTTGTCCGTGAGACGCGCTCTATTGGACTGATCTTGCCGATCGACTCACCATTTTGACCGCGAGAGGTGCTCTATTGGACAGTTCTTGCTGATCGACTCCCTGTTTTGACCGCGAGACGCGCTCTATTGGACAGTTCTTGCTGATTGACTTCCTGTTTTGTCCGTGAGAGCTAGCTCTATGGGACAGTTCTTGCAGATTGAGTCTCCATTTTGACCGCGAGAGGCGCTTTATGGGACAGTTCTTGCCGATCAACTCCTCATTTTGACCGCGAGAGGAGCTCTATTGGACAGTTCCCTCTGATCAACTCCCCATTTTGTCCGTGAGAGCTTGCTCTATTGGACAGTTCTTGTTGATTGGTCGCTCATTTTGTCCGTGAGAGTTGCCCTATTGGACAGTTCTTGCTGATTGGTCGCTCATTTTGTCCGCGAGAGCTAGCTCTATTGGACAGTTCTTGCCGATCGTCTCCTTGTTTTGACCGCGAGACTCGTTCTATTGGACAGTTCTTGCCGATCGTCTCCTTGTTTTGTCCGCGAGAGGCGCTCTATTGGACAGTTTCCTCTGATCGACTCTTCATTTTGACCGCGAGAGCCTGCTCTATTGGACAGTTCCCTCTGATCAACTCCCCATTTTGTCCGTGAGAGCTTGCTCTATTGGACAGTTCTTCCTGATCAACTCCTCATTTTGACCGCGAGAGGAGCTCTATTGGACAGTTCTTGCTGATTGAGTCCCCGTTTTGTCCGTGAGAGCCGGTCTATTGGACAGTTCTTCCTGATCGACTCCCTGTTTTGACCGCGATAACCGGGTCTATTGGACAGTTTCCTCTGATCAACTCCCTGTTTTGACCGCGATAACCGGGTCTATTGGACAGTTTCCTCTGATCAACTCCCTATTTTGTCCGTGAGAGCTTGCTCTATGGGACAGTTCTTCCTGATCAACTCCTCATTTTGACCGCGAGACGGGCTCTATTGGACAGTTCTTGCAGATTGTCTCCCCGTTTTGACCGTGAGACGCGCTCTATTAGACAGTTCTTGCTGATTGAGTCTCCATTTTGACCGCGAGAGCCTGCTCTATTGGACAGTTCTTGCAGATCGCCTCCCTGTTTTGTCCGCGAAAGGCACTCTATTGGACAGATCTTGCTGATTGAGTCTCCATTTTGACCGCGAGAGCCTGCTCTATTGGACAGTTCCTGCTGATCAACTTCCTGTTTTGTCCGTGAGACGCGCTCTATTAGACAGATCTTGCTGATTGAGTCTTCATTTTGTCCGCGAGACGCGCTCTATTGGACAGTTCTTGCAGATCGCCTCCCCGTTTTGTCCGCGAGACTCGTTCTATTGGACAGTTCTTGCTGATTGGTCGCTCATTTTGTCCGCGAGAGCTAGCTCTATTGGACAGTTCTTGCTGGATGGTCTCCCATATTGTCCGTGAGAGTCGCTCGGGACCACTGAAAAAAGCCATTTTTTTTATGTAAAATTTGCTATGCAGTGTAAGAAACTTTCTGTAAATGGTATTTTTTACAATAGAATTTAGATGAATTTTCTGTAAATGGTACTCTTTACCAT
>Ga0207789_1000242_pt1 | contig 28493 bp, 18 predicted proteins | sample HigsolmetaGSP12D_FD_184840 | JGI IMG/M metagenome (GOLD analysis project Ga0207789, IMG submission 184840) | High solid enriched microbial communities from the Joint BioEnergy Institute, USA - SP1-2-D (SPAdes) | ecosystem: Engineered > Bioreactor > SSF (Solid state fermentation) > Aerobic >...
CGGAAATTGAAAAGGATTGCTTCGGTGCGGTTGCCATGACGATCTCCTCCAAGCGCTTCTCTTGAAGGGATTCGACATTTTCCACCGTTTTCCTACTTGCTCATAATAGTTTTCGGATAGGCTCTTAGACAAAGGAATTCGCCCTTGGTTGGATTGTTATCTCGACCATAACAATTTCCAGATCAAGGCTTCGAATTCCTTTCATTTTGTCGGAAAACCGCTGATGTTTCAGGGGAAACTATTTAAGACAATAGCCTGGCTCATTTTTTTGTTATGCGTCATGGGTGAAAAGTCTGAAAGGTACTCCTGGGACTGCAAAGAGGAAGCGAGGGGTCGAACCGGGACGTTCCGCGCCCGCCAAGTCCTATCGTCAGGCAAGCGCGTACTTCCAATGCCGCTGCCCTCGTCGACCCTTTAACGTATTCCTGCCGAGATGACGATCTCTACGACGATGTCAATCAACCGCAGCAAGCGCTGCAATATCATACAGGCAGGCCGGAGAAAAAATGATGATTTTACAATGCCGGGCAATCGATCGTACAAGACAACAGCGCGCCTTTCCTTTTATGATTAATTCGAACTGAACCTCTCACAGCCATCATATCATTCAGATCGAAAAGGAGCGTGCCGGGATGTTTATTCAATTGACGAATGAAGAACGTTCAACGGGGAAGCTGAATCGGGAATCGCTTGAAATTGCGGTTGAACAGGTCAAGAAGAACGGCTATATCGGCATCGAGCGGGTCCTGGCCCCGGAGCAAATCAAGGAGATCAAGACGGCTTTCGACCCTCTGTTCGCGGAATACACGAATCGCAAGGGGTTTAACACAGGCACCAACCGCGCCCAGATGCATCTTCCGTTCGAGGAGCCGTTCTGCTCCGAGTACATCATCGCCCATTCCATCGCGCTGGATGTCATCGACGCTCTGCTGGGCGAAGGCGTCCGCTGCACCTATCTGGCGTCGGATACGGCAGGGCCGGGGTCGGATTATCAGAACGTCCATTCCGATCTGCCGCCGCTGTTCCCGAATCTGGGCGTTGCGCTTCCGGTGTACAGTCTCGTGCTGAATATTCCGCTGGTGGACGTGAATGAAGACAACGGACCGCTGGAGGTATGGCCGGGCGGGACGCATCTGGATCCCGACAATACGAATCAAACGGCGATCGACGGCGAAATGGTCCGCGCGGCCAAAACGATGTACTCCGAGAAAGTGTTTATGCCTGCCGGTTCGATGGTCATCCGGGATATCCGGATGTGGCATCGCGGAACGCCGAACCGGACCGATCAGCATCGCACGAATATCGCATTGATCTACAACAAGGATTGGTTCGGCGGAGGGGGGACGATCCAGATCCCGCAGGAAACCTACGACAGGCTGTCGGAGCGCGGCAAACAGCTGTTCCGCTTCGAGAAGATCGGTTACCCGGTCAAGCAGCCTTGGGATTGGTAACAAGCTCATTTTGAGACGGCTGGCCCCAAAGTCTTCCTGGATGACGGAGGGGCGCGGCCTCTTTTTCGTTGAGTAAGTACCTGTCTGGAAGCTTAACGGTCGGACTTCCGGCTGTTCTTATATTCTACCGGGGAGATCTTCTCAAGGCTTTTGAAGGTCTTGCAGAAATGGGACGCGTCATAGAAGCCGGTATCGAGCGCAATGTCCGTCACCGTTAACGGGGTCGTCAGCAGCAGGCGCTTGGCGTGTTCGATGCGAATGCGGGTGAGGTACCTTCCGAGCGGAACCCCGGTGATCGTCTTGAACACGTGGTTCAAGTATCGCTCATTCATCCCGTACTTCTCGGCAAGGTCAGCCAGCCGAATGCGGTTCCGAAATTCTTCGTTCAGCTCCCGGATGATCGCATCTACAAGATCTTTGTGCCCGTCCCGAACGGGCGACTTCCGGCTGTCGGTCAAGCGGTCCAAAATTTCGTACGCCTGCACGAGCATATGCAGAAAAAAATGCTTCGTGAAAGCGGTGCCGCTCCGGTGCGGCTGAAAGATCGACAGAAGCTTGGAAAAGCACGCATCCAGCCCAGGTATGAACAACGGTGCGCTAAGCGATGCATAGAGTTCCCGCACGGCAGCGCTCGTATCGGTATGTCCCGGCAGGGAGAAGGAGAGGTAGTAAGCTTTGAACTGACCGCCGTCGCTCTTGCTGTGGCCGATGGCATCGGACAGGAACAGCAGATGTCCTTCGCGGACGTCCAGCCTATCCCCGTCCTGCACGATCAGGTTGCGGCCCTCAACATAGTAAGCGATTTCAAAGGAACCCGCAGGCCCGTCCCAGCCTAGGTTGCGCCACAAACCGAAGTAGTCGATGGATACGCGAGACCACTCCCGGTCGAACAGAAGGATCAGCTGCTCCAGCGCCTTGAGCCGTATGCTTTTGTCCATCATGCGCGGCCTCCCTTATGAATATGACTATTTTACAACGAACGGGCCGATTGCTCAAATTCCAACAACCGCTTCTTCCGTTTCTCGACCGGACATGAGATGAGAGGTTCTGTTGCGTCTTCTTGTATGATAATCTAGGTATGCTGCGGAATTGCGTTTCTGCGCGAACTTGGGGGAATTCGACATTATGATCAGAGTTCTGGTAGCAGAAGACGAGATGTTCGTGCGAATCGGTCTGATCAATGCGATCCATTGGGAACGCTACGGCATGCAAGTGGTCGGGGATGTTGCGGACGGAAAAGAAGCATGGGAATTCTATCAAAGGGAGAAGCCCGATCTCGTGATCACGGACTTGAAGATGCCCGTGATGGATGGCTTGCAACTGATCGAACGGATCCGGGCCGTCGATGAGGCGACGCCCGTCATCATTCTCACCTGTGTCGAGGAATTCGGCATGGTGCATAAGGCGCTTCGGCTCGGCGTCACGGACTATATCATGAAGCTGACCATGTCCCCGGAGGATATGGAAAAGGTGCTGGAGAAGGTGGGCAAGGAATTGGGGCCAAAGCTGCATCCCCCGCTATCCGGCCCGACGGGAAGCCCATCTTCCATAAGCACGTTGATCCGGGATTACTTATTCCTGCAGCTTTATTCCGTCTCCGAGCTGGAGCGTCTCATCGAGCGGGCGAATCCTTCATTCACCGGCCGAAGGCTGCTGCTGCTTGTTGCGGAGGTGGACCATTATGAAAGGCTGATGGAACGGTTTAAGGATGAAAAAGGCGAACTTGTAAAGAAGTCCCTCATCAACGTGCTGCAAGAGGTGCTTAACAATCATAAGCGCGGGCTTGTCATCGATGAAGACGCCAGGCGATATTTGTTCGTGTTCCAATACGACGATATCGCGGCTTACAACGGCATTCTGCAATCCGTGACCGGCATAGCGAGCCGGATTCAGAAGGTCATGGGAACCTACTTCAACGTGACCGTAACCTTCGGCGTCAGCTCGGTGCGGGACGGCTACCGGCATCTGGCCGCCCAGTATCGGGAAGCCAGGAATTGTCTCGCTTACAAATACGTGCTCGGAACCGGCCGGCTGATCGCGAGCGATGCGGTCTCGGAATCCGTCGTGGCCGATCGGGCACGCGCACTGTTCGATCGGCTGCTCGAGGCGATCGATAATTTCCCGGTGCATGCGCCGCGGAAGAAAATGAGAGAGAAAGTGCTGCACGCGCTGGAAGCCGGGAACGCATACGTTCCGGCCGAGGTCGGGCAGCTCTTGCTGCAGCTGATCCAGCTGCCGATCCTCTTCTGCCAGCTGGAGGAACCGAGTGCGGGAAAGGTCGTGACCCGTTTTCTGGGCCGGCTGGAACGGTGCGAAACGCTCGAGGAATCGCTGGATGCGTTCATCTCGCATATGAACGAAATTCTTCGTTTGATTGCCGCCCGGAAGCCGTACTCGAAGGAAGTCCAAGAACTCATCGCTTATATCGACGCGCAGTACGACAGGGATATAACGGTCGGCGAGCTGGCGTCCCTCATTCATTTGAGTCCCAATTACATCAGCAGCTTATTCAAGAAGGAGACGGGGCTCGGCATTATCGACTATTTGAATCGGGTGCGGGTAGAGAAGGCCGGCGAGCTGCTTATGAACACCTCGCTTAAATCGTATGAGGTCGCGGAGAAGGTCGGCTTCTCGGACCATAGCTATTTCAGCCGGGTATTCAAGCGATGGAAGGGCTGTACGCCGAGGGAGTACCGCAATCGGTTGGGAGAGCCGGCAGAATGGAAGCCGAGTCTATGAGGACGTTCCTGCGCCATTTGCTGCCTGTAAAGCTCAGCTCTCAGCTGCTGCTGTCCTTTCTGTCCTTATGCCTGATCATCCTGATTCTCTGCTCCGGCATCCTGTACACCAGTCTGTTCAAGCTGTTTCAGCAACGGTCGGAGGAAACGGCCGTCAGCAGCTTCAAACAATCGGAATACGGTTTCCTGGCTTTGAAGGGCAAGATGGAAGGCATCGCGAAGTCCTTCATGCTGAGCAGGGATTTCGAACGTTTTCTGGAGAACGCCGATACGGATAGATGGGAGCGGTTTCAAACTCGCAAAGCGGTCCTGAATAAAATGTCCGAAACCGTCACGAATTACCCTTTCATCCATTCGATCTACCTGTTCGCGGACGATGGACGGGCTCTCGGCATCGACGGGATGGAAGTCTATGCGCTGGACGCGGTGCGCGATACCTGGTTTTACCATTCCGGGTTGTACCGGCAGACCCGTGAAGAGTATCCGAATCTGCTGCTCTCCGGAGGATACCGGGATGCCGATTTGGGACGGGGGCTAAGTCTGAGGAACAAGGAAGGCGGGCCGTATGTAATCACCGCCTCGGTCGGCGTCAAGTCTTTGTTTCAACGGGACCCGAGCGGCGTCCTGGTCATGACGATCGACGAGTCCGAAGTGTACAGCATTTACCGAAATTTAACGGTTGCCGGCAACTCCGGAATCGCGATCATCGACAGCCGCGGGAGCGTCATATCGAGCTCAAGGGCGGACCTCCGGGAGCAGGCGGCCCAGATCTCGTTGCCTCAGGGGCGCAAATACGGCAGCTTTACCCTCAAGAACGACCGGGGCGATTGGCAGATCATTTATTACCGGATCGACGGGACGGACTGGACGCTGCTCAAGCAAATCCCCCTGTCGGAGTACCGTAACGATATCGCCCGTCTGCAGACGATTCTGCTCTATGCGGTGGCAATCAGTTCAGTCATGGCCGCAGGCCTGGCTTGGATATGGACGAAGAAACTCACGAGGCCTTTCTATTCGCTCCTGAATGCGATGAAGCAGTTGAAGCACGGCAGGCTGGGTGTTACGATCGACAAAAATATGGCGATCGGAAATGAACTGGGCATCCTGATCGGCGAATTCAATCGCATGTCTGCCGGCATGGAGCAGCTGATGGATCGGATCCGGCAGATCGAGCATGCGAAGAGGGAGACGGAGATTGCGGCATTGCAGGCGCAAATCAACCCGCATTTTCTCTATAACACGCTTAACATGATCAAGTGGATGGCGATCGGGATCAACGCCGGGAACATCATGCAAAGCATCACCTCGCTCGGCAGTCTGATCCGGCCGCTGTTCGCGAGCCATGTGGCGATGGTACCCCTCGAAGAGGAACTGACCTATCTCCATCATTACATGTCGATCATGAACCACCGGTACGGCGAGGGCATCGCGTATGAAGTCGATATGGAGACCGGGCTGGAATCCCTCCTGATTCCCCGTTTGCTGCTTCAGCCGATTGTCGAGAATGCGTTGATTCACGGGCTTGAAGCTTCCCGTTATTTCGGGACCGTCACGATCACCGGCTTTCGGAACGGGAACGATATGGTGCTGACGGTCCGTGACAACGGATCCGGCATGGACGAAGAAACGCTGGCCGCCGTTCGCCTGAGCCTGCGGGACGACGGTACGGACGCGCCGAGCGCCGGAAGCGGTTCGATCGGCCTGATCAATGTGAATCGGCGCATCAAGCTGCATTTCGGGGAAGCGTACGGTCTGCAGGTGGACAGCCGTCCGAACGAGGGTACGACCGTCACGATCCGTATTCCCGGCCGGCGCGTACCGTAACTCGCGTGCCGGGTTGCGCAGCGTGCGTCGTCAGGGAGATCAGATACGTGCAGGGGGGTTGGGAATGCGTCTGAATCGAGGACTGCATATGGTGCTTGCCGCCGCGGTGATCGTGATGGCCTGGGGATGCGACGCCGGCATTCCGTCCAAAGCCGGCGGCCCTCCGGAAGCCTTGCCAACGCAAGCGAAGGAGACCGGCTTGGGCAGCCAGGACAACCGGCTCGTCATCAAGGTCGCCTCTCCGATGTCGGATGACAAGCGGCTGGATCTGATGAGGCAAACCATTCGAATCTTTGAACGCAAATACCCGGATATCCGGGTCGACTATATGCATGATTACCAGTATGACACGCTCAAGCTGGCTTTTTCCGCCAATGAAGCGCCGGATGTCGTATACCTTGACGATTTGAATCAGCAAATATTTGAGCGAAGCGGATACCTGATGAATATCACCGATGAAAACCAAAGGAGGAGGTGGGGCGCCAGGGAAATCGAAGGCGCGCTGGAGTTCAACAACACAAGGACGCCGGGCAGCATGTACAGCGTGCCTTTCCTGATGGCGCCTGTCGTCTTCTATTACAACAAGGCCATATTCGCACAGCTGAAGGTGCGGCCTCCGCAAACACAGGAGGAACTGTCCGCCATTCTGGAGAAAGCGAAGTCCGCGGGCTTTATTCCGATGGAGAACGGGCTGATTTCCAATTTTCAGGTTCTTTGGATGCTGTATCATTACCTGTACGCGGAAGTAAGCCCGGATGACGCAGCGGCGTTTTATTATCGCGGCGAAGTCAGGGATGCGTTCAAGAGAGGCATGCTGGACGCGATGAAGCGCATCAGCCAGGACGCGCGGAAAGGATACTTCCGGCCCGATATGGACAACTACGACTATCGTTCGGTTCCCTTGTTGTTTGCCCAGGGAAAATCAGCCATGGCCATGGACGGCGACTGGAATTTGCCTCAATATGAGGAAGCGAATTTTCCCGTCGGCGTATTTGCCTTCCCGCCGAAACGCAAAGGAGATGTCCAGCCGATCGTCAATGCAACCGACGGCGCTTGGGCGCTGAACGCCAGGCTGGATTCGGCCAAGAAGGCGGCGGCGCTTGACTTCATCGACAATATGCTGAGCGAAGAGGTGGCCGAGCTGTGGTACAAGGGCGGGTTAACGCCCAGCGTCCGATTCGACGCGGCGTCGGTTCCCATTTCCGGCCTGAAGAAAGAGATGAACCAGACGCTCTCGGGCTCTTCCTTCGGCTTTTACCTGGACAACGCGATTCCCGGGATGCTCGATTCCATCCAAACGTATACGCAAATGCTGGTTCTTGGGGAGAAAACGCCGGAACAGGCGCTCGATGGGTTCCTGGCCGATTTCCGGAGGCTGAAGAAGGAGGCGGTCCAGTGAGGCGCCGGTCGTAAAATAATCCGCATTTTTCGTAAAATACTCCGCATGGCGCGCGGACGGACAAGTTCCTTGAAGGCGAGTGTCCGGAAGATTCAACAATCGTAAGCGTTTTTGTAGAATCCTGCATGTAGCTCGCGGGCCCGCTCCCCCTATAATTGGAGAACAGGAAAGCATCCTACGGGGGGTAGGGACTCATGTGGAGAAGAATGACGGTCATTCTGCTGGCATTGGCGGTGGTATTCGGCCTGTCCGCCTGCGGCGGCAGCAAAGGCGATAGCGGGAACAGCGGTGACAGCGGCAAAGGCGGCGCGGCGGGCGAAGCAGGCGGTACCGGCACGACCACTGCGGCGGCAGCGGGCGAAGACGCGGCGTCGGCCGGCGGTGCGGATCGGAACGCCAAGATCAAGATCCGCATGATGACGCACTACACGGATGAGGCCCGTCGCAACCTGCTGAACGATGCGATTGCCAAGTTCAAGGAAAGCTGGCCGAATGCCGAAGTCGTCGATGAGACGACGAGCGAGTATGCCACGAAAGAAAAGCTCGAGTTCACCAGCGGAGACGGGCCGGATTTCGTAACCGTCGACGATCTGATGCAGCAAACGCTGAACCAGGGACATTATTTGAAAGACCTGACCGATATGGTCCAGCGCAACGACTACATCGGCAAATCGGTTCCAGGAGCCGTGGAGTTCAATAACCTGCGCACGCCCGGCAAATTTTACAGCATACCGACCCTCATGGCGCCGGTGGTGATTTATTATAACAAGGATATCTTCCAGGAGTTGGGCGTAACGTCTCCTCCCCAGTCCGTCGAAGAGCTCGAGTCGATTATGGATAAAGCGAAGCAGGCCGGTTATACGCCCATGGCGAATGCGGGGCAATCGAACATGAACCTGATGTGGCTGGCTTATCACCTGATCTTTAACAACACGAACATGGAGGACATACGCCAGTGGTATTACCAGAAATCGACGCCGGACTCCGTCAAGAAAGGCTTTATCGATGCGTTCGCCAAGATCGCCGACTGGACGAACAAAGGATACTTGGGCGATCCGAAAGTGATGCTGGGCGTCAGCTATGACAACTATATCTCGAACCTGTACGCCAAAGGGACTGTGGCCATGGTGATGGACGGCGACTGGAACATTGCCAGCTTCATGGACAGCGGCGTGAATACGGGCGTGTTCGCCTTCCCGTCCGAGTATATCGTGAATGCGACGGACAGCGGATGGGCGCTGAACGCCAATGCCGATGAGACCAAGACGGCAGCCTTCGAAGACTTCGTGAACATCTTCTACACGCAGGATATGGTAGGCAAGTTCTATACGGCGGGCTACACGCCTTCGGTCAAATTCGATGCCGCCAATTCGGAGGCTCCCCCGCTCAAGAAGGAACTTCAGCAGGCGGTTGCGGACAAGAAATTGGGCTACTATCTGGACAACGCCGTCCCCGGCCTGTTCGACAGCATCTCCAGGATTACGCAGGAGCTCTACGCGGGCAAATCGACGCCGGAGCAAACGTGGGATCAGATCCAAGCGGCTTATGAAAAAGGGTTGACGAAATGAACAGTCCACACGCAGAAGGGACGGAGAGCCCCCGGGGCTTGTCCGTTCCTTCCTCACTCGGAGCAGAAGGAACGATGGTGAAAGGGAAACGCGCCTGGAAGCGCAATATGATCGCCTATGCGATGATATTGCCTGCCATGCTTCTGTTTATCATTTTCGTCATTGTACCGGCCGTACAGTCGTTCGTCACGAGCCTGACCGACTGGAACGGGATCGGTTCGGCCAAATTCGTGGGCCTGGCCAACTACATCGATATTTTCTCCTCGCCGGAGTCCAGATTCTACAAGGCGCTCCAAAACAATCTGTTCTGGCTCGTCTTCGGGTCGACGCTGCCGGTCGTTCTCGGATTGGTTCAGGCCAATCTGCTGGTTCGCAACCGGATCAAATATTCGAACGTGTTCCAGATGATTTTTTTCCTGCCGCAAATTCTGTCCGTTACGGTCGCCTGCGTGATCTGGACGTGGATCTACGATCCGATCTCCGGGCCCGTCAACGAAATTCTGCGTCTAATCGGCTTGTCGAATCTTCAGCGGTCCTGGCTGGGAGACTCCCATTGGGTCATGATCTCCCTGCTTGTCGCTTATGTCTGGCTGGCTTACGGCTTCAGCACCGTTGTTTTCTCGGCCGCCATCCAGGGCGTGGACACACAGCTCTACGAGGCTGCGACGCTGGACGGATGCGGCAAATGGAAGCAGTTCCGGAACGTCACGATGCCCGGCATACGGCGGACGCTGAATACCGTGATTTTGCTGCAGATAATCGGCTCGTTCCAGGTGTTCGATATCGTGTACATCATGACGAAGGGCGGTCCGGGATACGATTCCTACGTTCTCTCCTACTATGTGTTCAGCGAGGGGCTGTTGACGTCCAGGGTCGGCTACGGCTCGGCCTTGTCGATCGTGCTTTCGGCGCTCTTGTTCCTCGTATCCGTCGTGTACACCAAGTTGACCGAAAGGACCGAGCTCTGATGAAGCCGAAAATAAACGTGCTGGGGCGTGTGCCGATCTATCTGCTGTTGCTCGTCTTTTCGCTGGCTACCCTGCTTCCGCTCTTCTGGGTATTCCTGACATCCCTTAAGACGCGGAAAGAGCTGATCAAGCACGGGCCGCTCGCATGGCCGGAGGCCTGGAACTGGGCGAATTATCACAAAGTGTGGACGGCCGGACATTTCTCGATCTATTTCACGAACAGCGTTTGGATCGCGGTGGTTACCGTGGCGATCGTGCTGCTGGTCGTTCTGCTGGCCTCGTACGCGCTCAGCTTTCTGAACTTTGCGGGCAAGTCGTTCTGGAATTATATGGTGGTCCTGGGCCTGCTGATTCCGTTCGATTTAATCATGATTCCGATGTTCTTCGATATGAAAAACTTCGGGTTGCTGAATACGAGATGGGCGGTCATCCTGCCGCAAATCGCGCTCAGTGTGCCCTTCTCGATCTTCCTGATGCGGGGGTTCATGAAGGGGACGCCCGAATCGCTGCTGGAGGCGGCGCGGATCGACGGCGCAGGGGAGTTCCGCATTCTGTTCTCCGTGGTGACGCCGATCGTGAAGCCTGCCGTGATTTCCCTGCTCATTTTTACGCTCATCTCGAGCTGGAACAACTTCATGCTGCCGACGATCATGATCTCCGACGACAAGCTCCGCACGGTGCCGCTCGGACTGAATGCGTTCAGGACCAAATATACGATGGATGTGACGCTGACCTCGGCGGGCGCCGTCATCATTGCCTTGCCTGTCATCGTCGTCTATCTCGTCTTCCAAAGACGTCTGATCGACGGCTTGATCGTCGGCGCCGTGAAGCAGTAGGCCGAAAGGGTGGCGTCGGTCGAAATCCGGGTTCAGGATACCTCCTATGCAGACACCGGGACCGGTGTCTTTTTTGTTTTTTCCATTCTCCGTCCAAACCGGCAGGGCCGGGCTTCCGGTTGGGACGGGCGCAATCGGCGATATGCTATAATGAAAAGATCATCAAGTCCGCGGGAGTTGCCCCCAATTGAGACTCGGCAAAATTTATCGCAATTACGTGCGGAACAACTTGTTCGTGAAGATCATCCTCGTCTTTTCCCTGATCGTGGTGCTGACGATCATAACGCTCTCCTGCTTGCTGTACGACTTCATGTCCGCTTCGATCCGGCGGAGCGAGCTGCAAGAGCAGAAAGAGGCGATGGACCGGGTCAACCGCTATTTGGAGCAAAAGTACGAGAGCCTGCAGGCCGACGTTCAGGACATCTACCGGAGCAGCGTGCTTGCGAACAACGTCGCGTACTTGCTGAAGCATTCGTACCAGGAATACATCCAGTTCACGCTGAACGAGAACGCCGTCGGCAACGCCGGCGCGGCGAACGCGCTCGACTATTTCGCGTCGGTGCACGACTCGGATGCGGACATCCGCAACGTCATCGTCTACAGTTCGGAAATGCAGCAGATGTACGTCTACGGCGCGTCCGGAACCCCGAAGCTGTACAGGACCGACGCGACGCACTCCTACATTCCCGACATGATGTCGCTGGAAGGGCCGAACGCGGCCACGCCCAACGTCTGGATCCGCAAAACGATCGGCCAATGGGATACCCGGCTGTATTCGATGCGGGCGCGGATTAACGACAAAAACACGTTGAAAAACATCGGCCAGTTGCTCATATACTACGATTCGGAAATGATCCGCAAGGCGCTGCCCCAGAATTCCGCCGGGGTGAAAGGAGAGATTCTGGTGCTCGCGGGAGGCGGCCAGGTCATGTTCGATTCGTCGGGCTTGTACTATGGCCGGACTTATCCGTACTTCGACCGGATCAATTCGCTCAAGGAAGAAGGGACGCTGGCGGAGCCCTCCTACATCTCCACGCTGTCGCAGAGCGATGCCGGGTACACCGTCGTCGGCGTCATGCCGAAGCGGGAGCTGGCGAAGTCGACCGCGCCCCTGATGCGGACGATCGTGCTGATCAGCTCCGTCTGCATCGCGTTCGCGATCGTCATTCCGTCGCTGGTCGTCATCCGCATCTCCCGGCGGACGAACAAGATCGTCCGGTTCATGAAGAAGGTGGAAGGCGGCGACCTCGGCGCCCGCTTGCAGGACGACCGGGACGACGAACTCGGGCAGATCTCGAAAAGCTTCAACGAGATGGTGGAGGAGCTCAGCCGCACGATCGACCGGGAGTACAAGGCCGAGATTCGCCTGAAGCGGACCGAGCTGGCGGCGCTGCAGGCTCGGATCAACCCCCACTTCCTGTACAACACGCTGGAGGCGATCCGGATGCGCGCCATGTCGCGCGGAGCCGAGGACGTTGCGGAGATGATCTACAGCTTGGCCGCGCTGTTCCGCAATTCGGTCCGCGCGAACGCGGAGTGCCCGCTGGGCGAGGAACTGGAGATGTGCCGGCTGTATCTGGAGCTGTTCCGCATCCGCTACAAAGATAAATTTTCCTACGAGATCGATTGCGATCCGCGGCTGGCCGCGCTTTCCGTCCCGAAGATGCTGCTGCAGCCGCTGGTGGAAAATTATATCGTGCACGGATTGGAGCCCCGCCGCGCGGACAACCGGATTCGGATCGAGGCCGCGCTCCATGGCGATCTCGTCGCGATCCGCGTCTGGAACAACGGCCGGCCGATCGACCCGGACCGGCTCGGGCAGATCCGGGCGAGCCTGAACGCTCCGGAGGAGGAGGGGAACGCGTTCGGCCTGCGGAGCGTGCACAGCAGGTTGAAGCTCGTTTACGGGCCGGAATACGGCATCGAGCTTGCGAGCGGCGCTTCCGGCACCGAAGTGACGGTGCGGTTCCCGATGAAGACCGAAGAGAAAGGAGCGGACGAGGACCATGTATAAGGTGTGCATCGTGGATGACGAGCCCTTCATCATCGAAGGGCTGTACGATGCCGTCGACTGGCCGGCTTTTGGGCTGGAGGTGGTCGGCACCGCGGAGAACGGGGAGGAAGCGCTGGCTTTGATCCGGGAGAAGCCGGTCGACTTGCTCGTCACCGACATCGCCATGCCGTACATGGACGGGCTGGAGCTGATCCGCCGAGCCCGCGAATTCCGGCCGGAGCTGAAGGTCGTCATCTTAAGCGGCTACAACGAATTCGACTATTTGAAGGAAGGCATGCGGCTCGGCATCGAAAATTATTTGCTCAAGCCGATCAACATCAAGGAATTGAACGATACGTTGCGCACGACCGTCGAAAAGCTGGACAACCGCAAGCCGGACGCCGTGCTGAGCAAAGACAGCGTGCAGATGATGACGGACAATACGATGTACCGGTGGGTGAACGGGCGAATGACCGAAGCCCAATTCGCCGAGCGGGCGGCGCTGCTCGGCTTGACGCTGGCTTCGCCCTACGGGCTTGCGGTCGTGCTCCGGCCGGCCGCGGACGATCCCGAGGCGGAGGAGCGGGCGTTCCGCCAAACGGCCGCCTTCTTCGCGGGAAGCGGGGAAGAGGTGCCGTTCTGCGACATGGACGGCGACATCGTCGTCGTCGCGGGCCTTCGCGACCCGGAAGCGGACAAGCCGGAGCTATTGCAGCGGCTGTTGCGGCTGCGCAAGCAATTGGAGCCGCTCCCCGTGCGTCTGTCGATCGGCGGCGTCTACCCGCTGCGCGGGCAAATCGCGGACAGCTACCGGGAAGCCAAAAAGGCGCAGGAGTATTTCATGATGTACCCGGAATGGGAATGGGTCGATTACGGCGATACGGCGGCGCTGAAGCGGGAGGCGGCGGCGTTCCCGATCGACTGGGCGGAATACGCCCGGCTCCTCGTCGCCAAGGACCGGGACGGCCTGTCCGAGCGCATCCTCGGCGATTTCGAAGCGCTGCGCCGCCGCGAAGGCATGACGCCCGCCGCGCTAAGGGCGATCGCGGCGGAGCTGATCGTCCGCTTCAAGCTGGAGCTGCAAGCCATCAAGCATAAGGAGGAGCCGGAGCTGTTCGCGCAAGGCTTCGAGCGGGCGCGCACGGCGGCCGATTACGCCGGGCTGGCGGAAGCGGTCCGCCTGACGGCCGTCCGCTGCGTCGATTCGCTGGAGCGCGACGCGCGAAGCCCGATTGTCCTGCAGGTGCTAAGCGAAATCCGCGAACATTACGCGGAAGATTTGTCCCTGAAGGCGCTCGGCGCCCGCTACCATATTCATCCGGTATATTTGGGCCAGCTGTTTCAGAAGGAAACCGGGGAGAACTTCACCGAGTACATCAACCGATACCGGATCGAGAAAGCGAAGGAACTGCTCCGGTCTTCCCGCCTGAAGGTGCACGAGATCGCGCGGCAGATCGGCTATTGGGAAACCGGATATTTTTACAAACAGTTCAAAAAATATGTGGGCATCTCGCCGACGGAGTTCAAAGGGCTGTAGCCGGCAGGCGCTCCCGTTGCCTCCCCGGCGCCTGTCCGGCGAACCGACCGCGCTTTCGGCGGTCTTTTCTTTATTTTCAACCATGGTTTATTAAGTTTGTGTTCTATTTGAAACGGTTTTCATGAATTACGATTAAATGGCAGACGATTTTAGAAGGAGGGCTTACAGACAGATGAGCAACAAAAAACGGTTCGGCATGGCGCTGTCCGTGTTTGCGGCGCTGGCGCTCGTGCTGACCGCATGCGGCGGCAGCGGCGGCAGCGATAACGCGGCAAGCCCCGCCTCGAGTTCCGGCTCCGCATCCGCCTCCGTCTCGGAGAGCGCAGACGGCGGGAAGCCGGTCAACCTGATCTGGTATACGATCGGAACGCCGCAAAAAGACGTGGACAAGGTCATGGCGGAGGTCAGCAAGTACACCCTGAAGAAAATCAACGCGACGGTCACGATGAAGATGATCGACTGGGGCGACTACCAGCAGAAGATGCAGGTGCTGGTCGCTTCCGGCGAACCGATGGACATCATCTTCACTTCCGCCGGCGGCTTCGACTACGTGCAGAACGCCCGGAAAGGCGCGTTCCTGCAAATCGACGACCTGCTGGACAAATACGGACAGGGCATCAAAAACGCGATCGACCCCGCGTTTCTGAGCGGCACCAAGGTCGACGGCCACAATTACGGCATCCCGGCCAACAAGGAGTTGCCGCAGCAGTGGGTGTGGCGCTTCAATAAGAACGTGGCCGACAAGTACCATCTCGACATCAAAGGCGTTCGTTCGCTCGAAAGTCTGGAGCCGCTGCTCAAGACGGTTAAGGAGAACGATCCGACCATCACTCCCTTCGTCATGACCAAGGACTTCGTGCCTTACGTGCCGTACGACTACCTCATTACAAACATGCCGCTCGCCGTCAAGCTCGACTCGACGGATTACAAGGTCATCGATATTCTCGAGACGGACGAGATGAAGCAAGCGCTGGAGACGATGCACAAATACTACACCGCCGGTTACATCGCGCCGGAAGCGGCGACGACAGGTTCTACAACCGACCTGGAGAGAGCGGGCAAATGGCTGCTCGATATGGCGCAAACCCAGCCGCTGGCCGACAACCTCTGGTCCGCCAGCTACGGCTATCCGGTCGTCTCGACACCGGCCAGCGATCCGATCATCACGAACACATCGGTCCAAGGCTCGATCATGGCGATCTCGGCCAACTCCGAGCATCCGGAGAAGGCGATGGAGTTCCTGAATCTGCTCAACACCGATCCGGTGCTGCGCAACATGGTCGACTCCGGCATCGAAGGCGTCCACTACCAGATGATCGGCAAGAACCGGATGAAGAATTTGCCGGAATCCAAAAACTACGACATGCCGTCCTACTCGCTCGGCAACAACATGATTTTGTACCTGAACGAGAACGATCCGGACGACAAGTGGGAGCAGTTCAAGAAGTTCAACGCTTCCGGCATTCCGTCCCCGATTCTCGGCTTCAACTTCGACAGCACGAAGGTCGCGTCGGAGATGGCCGCCGTGCAGAACGTCAAGGAGCAGTTCTGGTCGTCGCTCATGACCGGCACGGTCGATCCCGACACGTATCTGCCGAAGGCGATCCAGCAGTTCAAGGACGCCGGTCTGGACAAGATCATCGCCGAAGCGCAATCGCAGCTCGACGCATGGGTCGCGGCGAACAAGAAACAGTAAGCGTCAGGCATCCGAAGCGGATAAAAGATGGCAGGATCGGGCGGGTGAGCAATCGCCCGATCCTTTTTCCATTTAAGGAGGGATAGTTGACGTCATGATCGGGTCCTTTCTGCGCGGCCTGAGGCGCAACCAAGCGATGCTGCTGATGGTGCTCCCGGGCGCGGTCTGGTTTCTGTGCTTCTCCTATTTGCCCCTCGTCGGGACGGTCGCGGCCTTCAAGCAATACCGGTTCAGCCGCCGCGGCTTCCTGTACAGCCTGCTCCACAGCCAGAATGTCGGCTGGGACAACTTCAAGTTCCTGTTCAGCACCGACACCGCCTGGATCATTACGCGCAATACGCTTCTGTACAATATCGCCTTTATCTTCCTGGGACTGGTCTGCTCCGTCGCGATGGCGATTCTGCTGTCCGAACTTACAAACAAGAAGATGGCCAAAGTGTATCAGACGGGCATGTTCCTCCCTTACTTTCTGTCGTGGGTCATCGTCGGCTACTTCGCGTTCAGCTTCCTCAGCATGGACCGCGGCCTGCTCAACCACATGCTGAGCGCTTTCGGCGCCAAGCCGCTGCAATGGTATTCCAACCCGGCTTACTGGCCGTACATTCTCGTGTTCGTCTACCTGTGGAAGTCGGTCGGCTACAGCAGCGTCGTCTACCTGGCGTCCATCCTGGGCATCGACCGGTCGCTCTACGAGGCGGCGATGATCGACGGCGCCAGCAAGTGGCAGCAGGTGCGCAGCATTACGATTCCGCTGCTGAAGCCGATCGTCATCATTATGACGCTATTGGCGGTCGGCAAAATTTTTTACGCGGACTTCGGCTTGTTCTACGAGGTGCCGCGCGACTCCGGCACGCTGTATTCGGTCACCAACGTCATCGATACGTACGTCTACCGCGGCCTCAAGACGACCGGCGAAATCGGCATGAGCACGGCGGCCGGGCTGTATCAGTCGGTGGTCGGTTTCGTTCTCGTCATGATCTCCAACTACGTCGTGCGCCGGATCGACAAGGACAGCGCGCTGTTCTGACCGGAGCTTTTGTCTGGGGTTCTCCCAAACGTCAATCGAAAGGAGATGATCTTTCGTGTCCAACGTCCAACGGTCCGGCGTGAAAACGAGAACACGCAATTTCCAACAGATCACGGCGGGCTGGAACGTCGTGATCAACCTGATCGCGGGCCTCTTCGCCTTTCTGTGCGTGTTCCCCTTCCTGTTCGTCGCGATCATCTCGTTCACGGACGAGAAGACGCTGGCGACGGACGGCTACCGGATCATTCCCGCGAAATGGAGCCTCGGCGCGTACCGCTACGTGTTCCAGACCGGCGACATGCTGCTCCGTTCCTACGGCGTCACCATTCTGGTCACGGTGATCGGCACGATCGTCAGCCTCGTCATGATCTCGCTGTACGCCTACGCCATCTCGCGCCGCAGCTTCGCTTACCGCCGGTTTTTCTCGCTATACGCGGTGTTCACGATGCTGTTCAGCGGCGGCATGATTCCGACCTACATCGTCGTCACCCAGCTGCTTCACCTGAAAAACAGCATCTGGGCGCTCATTCTGCCGCTGGCGATGAACGCCTTCTACGTCATGATCCTCCGCACGTTCTACCAGACCAGCGTGCCCGAAGCGATCATCGAATCGGGCAAAATCGACGGAGCCGGCGAGTTCCTGATTTTCCTCCGGCTCGTGCTTCCGCTGTCGCTGCCGGGGCTGGCCACCATCGGCCTGTTCAGCACGCTCGGCTACTGGAACGACTGGTTCAACGCGCTGCTGTACATCGACGATCCGAACAAAGTTCCGCTGCAATCGATGCTCATGCGGATCGAATCGAGCATGCAGTTCATTCAGCAGAATTCGGCCAACAGCCCGATCAGCCTGGCCGTGCTGCAGTCGCTGCCGCAGGATACGGCGCGCATGGCGATGGTCGTGCTGGCGACCGTTCCGATCATTTTCGCTTATCCGTTCTTCCAGCGCTACTTCGTGCAGGGGCTGACCGTCGGATCGGTCAAGGAATGACGGGCGCGCGGGGCGGAGCGGTCACGTATTCGCCGGTGCTGGACGTCGTCCGCGATCCCCGCTGGGGACGGACGGAGGAATGCTTCGGCGAGGACCCTTATCTGATCGGGGAATTCGCGGTCGCCGCCGTGGAAGGCTTGCAGGGCGAGCGGCTGGACGGCGAGAATAGCGTGGCCGTTACGCTGAAGCATTTTGCCGGCTACGGCAGCTCGGAGGACGGCCGCAATGCGGGGCCCGTGCATATGGGCCGGCGCGAGCTGCTGGAGGTCGACCTGTATCCGTTCCGCCGGGCGGTGGAGGCGGGAGCGGCGTCGGTCATGCCCGCCTACAACGAGATCGACGGCGTCCCGTGCACCGTGAACGAAGAGCTGCTGGACGGCGTGCGGCCGCGGTATCCGTTCGCCTTCGGGCTCAGCTACACCGAATTCGAATATTCGCGCCTCACGGTCGAACCGGCCGTCATGACCGCGGACGAAACGGCGACGGTGACGGTCGACGTGACGAACGTCGGCTCCCGCGCCGGCTCGGAAGTGGTGCAACTGTACATGACCGACGCCGCAAGCCTGTGCACCCGCCCGCTCAAGGAGCTGAAGGGCTTCCGCAAAATCGGGCTGGCCCCCGGGGAAACCCGCACGGTCCGCTTCGAAGTCGGGCGGGAGCAGCTGCAATACATCGGCCGGGACTACCGGCCGACGGTCGAGCCCGGGCTGTTCCGCATCACCGTCGGCCGGCACGCGGAGGATGACGGCCTGACGGCCGACCTGGTCGTCGAGGAGGCCGCCCGGACGCAACCGTAACGCGCCAAGCGCGAGACCGACGAGGAAGCCGAGACGAAATGGAGGAGCAAATCGACGTGGAACAATTTCGTTTGCCCCAGATCCCGATGCCCAAGCTGCCGCTTCCCGCCGCCGTCCAAGACGTGCTGGCGGAAGCGGAGCGGCGGCTTGCGCACCGGCCGAAGCTGCTCCGGCTGTTCCGGAACTGTTTTCCGAACACGCTGGAGACGACGACGAAGCTGCTGGACGACGGAACGACGTTCGTCATCACCGGAGACATTCCGGCTTCCTGGCTGCGCGATTCCGTGGAGCAGGTCATCCACTACGTGCCGCTGGCCAAGGACGATCCGGACCTGGCGCGCATCATCGCCGGCCTCGTTCGCCGGCACGTCGCCTATATATTGATCGATCCGTACGCGAACGCTTTTAACGAGACGGCGAACGACTGGCATTGGAATGCCGGCGACGTGACCGAGATGTCCCCCTGGGTGTGGGAGCGCAAGTTCGAGCTCGACTCCCTGTGCTTCCCGATGCGGCTGGCCTACCGCTACTGGAAAGAGACCGGCCGGGCGGACATCTTCGACGCCGACTTCAAAAAGGCGATGCGGACCATCGTCCGCGTGTTCCAAACGGAGCAGCGCCACTTCGAGCGGTCTTCGTACCGGTTCGAGCGCCATAACGGCATTCCGACCGATACGCTGCCGAACGGCGGACTCGGCATGCCGGTCAACTACACGGGCATGGTCTGGTCCGGCTTCCGCTCCAGCGACGACGCCTGTGATTTCCATTACAACATTCCCGCCAACATGTTCGCGGTCGTCGCGCTGCGGCACATGCAGGAGTTCGCCGAATGGGTGTTCCGCGATCTGGACCTGCTGGCCGAGCTGAAGCGGCTGGAGCTCGAAATCGACCGCGGCATCAAGCTGTACGGCATTTACCGCCATCCCGAATTCGGCCCGATCTACGCCTACGAGACGGACGGGTTCGGCAACTACTGCCTGATGGACGACGCCGGCACGCCGGGGCTGATGTCGATTCCGTATCTCGGCTATACGACGGCGGACGATCCGATCTACGCGAGCACGCGGCGCTTCGCGCTCAGCAAGGAGAACCCTTACTACTACGAGGGCAAAGCCGCCCGGGGCATCGGCAGCCCGCATACGCCGCCCGGCTATATTTGGCACATGGCGCTGTCCATGCAGGGGCTGACGGCGACGACGGCGGAAGAGAAGCTGGAGATGATCGCGATGCTGGAGGCGACGGACGCGGACACCGGCTTCATGCACGAAGGCTTCCATGCCGACGATCCGACCCGGTTCACGCGGAAATGGTTCGCGTGGTCGAACAGCCTGTTCGCGCAACTGGTCTATCAAGCGATGAAGGACGGTTTGCTCGATGGCGAGGCCGACGGTCGGGCGAAGGAGGAAGGGGGGACGCGCCGGTGAGCGAGATCGTCACGCTCGGCGCGAAGCGGCCGGAAGCGGGGTCCGCGGCCGGCTGAGGAATGGGTTGGATCCGCTTCGTTTCACCGAACTTATGCAGACACCGTAACAGGTGTCTTTTTGCGTTGGTTGATAAATTTTTAGTTAAATCGGACATTTCGGCAAATACATGCGTCCGGGAACCAAGCGAATCGCGACGATCCGGTATACCGATAAACTGGAAACCACCGCGTTTAAAAATACGAATGGCACGATCGCGGCGGTCGTGATGAACCGAACGGATCATGGCTCGGATCGGTCAAGATCCGTTCGGCGGCTTTGGGTTCGAAATCCTTTCTGCCGGCCGACTTCGACTTAACATGGCAACCCCTTCCTGATTCATGTTAAAAAAACACGATATAATCTTTAGTTCCTCTGGTAAATGGATTCTTTGAAGCGCCGTATAATGATTTTGATTTTATGCGGGAAAGGAGGTCATGTCCGATAAATTGAAAGCGCTTAATCAATCATGCCAAATTTCTAATGGTAGGAGGAACGCAACAAATGAGCAGAAAGTTCAAGCCAGTCTTCTCGTTCTTGCTCGCAGCGGCTCTGCTTATTCCGCCGGTTTGGTTGGCTCCGGTCGCGCAAGCCAAAGATAATGCGACGACGTCAGATCCCGACACGGTCATCGTTTACCACGAAACCTTTGAAAATGACAAAGGAGCTGCCGTGCAATCGGGTGGCGCCAGCCTGACGCAGGTTACCGGCAAATCTTTCGACGGCAACGCTGACGGCGGGGCGCTCTATGTAAGCAACAGAACGAACAACTGGGACGCGGCCGATTTCAAATTCAGCGACATCGGCCTGGAAAACGGCAAAACCTACACGGTAACCGTTTTGGGTTATGTGGATGAGGATGTGAGTGTGCCTAAAGACGAAAACGGTAAACCAGCCCAAGCCTATCTTCAAACCGTCAACAGCTATGGCTGGCTAGCCGGCGCTGATCTCGTAGCCGGGTCGGCTTTCACTCTGACGAAAGAGTTTACGGTGGACACCAGCAAAGATTCCGCCATCCGCGTTCAATCCAACGATGCAGGGGCATCCGTGCCGTTCTACATCGGGGATATCCTGATTACCGAAAAGACGGCTGCGGGCGGCGGCGATGAGGACAATTCCGGATCCCCGGCGTTGCCTTTCTCCACGGTCACCTTCGAGGATCAAACGACAGACGGTTTCGTCGGACGGGCCGGCACTGAGACGCTAACCGTCACCGATGAAGCCAACCATACCGACGGCGGCTCCTACGCATTGAAAGTGGAAGGCAGAACGGACACTTGGCACGGGCCGTCGTTGCGCGTGGAGAAGTACGTGGACAAGGGCTTCGAATATAAGGTTGCGGTCTGGGTGAAGCTGATTTCGCCCGACAGTTCGCAGCTCCAGTTGTCGACGCAGATCGGCAACGGAAGCACCGCCAATTATGTCAACCTGGCGTCCAAAACGGTCGGCACCCGCGACGGCTGGGTGAAATTGGAGGGCACCTACCGTTATAACAATGTGAGCAGCGGATATTTGACCATCTATGTGGAGAGCGCAAGTAAAACGGCTTCTTTTTACATCGACGATATCGGCTTTAAAAGCACGGGCTCGGGCCCGACCTCCATCCAGAAAGATCTGACCCCGATCAAGGACGTCTATCAAAACGATTTCCTGATCGGCAACGCGATTTCGGCGGAAGATTTGGAAGGCGTTCGGCTTGAACTGCTCAAGATGCATCACAACGTCGTCACGGCCGGCAACGCCATGAAGCCCGATGCGCTTGAGCCTTCGAAGGGCAATTTTACGTTCGGCGCGGCGGATGCGCTGGTCGACAAAGTTCTTGCCGAAGGCTTGAAGATGCATGGACATGTGCTCGTCTGGCACCAGCAGACGCCGGCTTGGATGAATACGACCCGGGATGCAAGCGGCAATACGATTCCTTTAAGTCGAAACGAAGCTCTTGACAACATGAGAACTTATATCCAGACGGTCATGGAGCATTTTGGGGACAAGGTGATCTCCTGGGACGTCGTCAACGAGGCGATGAGCGACAATCCGCCCAACCCGGATAACTGGGAAAAGTCGCTGCGAGAGTCTCCTTGGGAAAAAGCCATCGGATCGGACTACGTCGAGCAGGCGTTTTTGGCGGCAAGAGAAGTGTTGGACGCGCACCCCGGTTGGAACATCAAGCTTTATTACAACGACTATAACGAAGACAATCAAAATAAAGCTCAAGCCATCTACAACATGGTCAAAGAGCTGAACGAGAAGTATGCGAAGACGCACCCGGGCAAACGCCTCGTCGACGGCATCGGCATGCAGGGGCACTATACGGTCAACACGAACCCGGACAATGTCCGACTTTCATTGGAGAAGTTCGCATCCTTAGGCGTAGAGATCAGCATTTCCGAGCTTGACATTCAGGCCGGAAGCAACTTTCAGCTCTCCGAGAAGCAGGCCAACGCGCAGGGCTACCTGTACGCGCAGCTGTTCGACATTTTCAAGGCGCACGCCGCGAATATCGAACGCGTAACCTTCTGGGGAATGGATGACAATACGAGTTGGAGGGCTTCTTCCAATCCGTTGCTGTTCGACAAGAACTTGCAGGCCAAACCGGCTTATTACGGCGTCATCGACCCGGACAAGTTCATGGCGGAGCATCCGCCGGAGTCGAAGGAAGCCAACCGGGCCGCCGCCCCATACGGCACGCCTATCGTGGACGGGACGGTGGATTCGGTCTGGAGCAAGGCGGCCGAAATCCCGATCGACCGGTATCAGACGGCCTGGCAAGGAGCGACCGGAACGGCCAAAGCGCTCTGGGATGATCACAACCTGTATGTGCTGGTCCAGGTAAGCGACGCGCAACTGGACAAGAGCAGCGCCAACGCTTGGGAGCAGGATTCCGTCGAGATCTTCGTGGACGAAGACAACGCGAAGACATCGTTCTATGAGGGCGACGATGGGCAGTACAGAGTCAACTTCGACAACGAAACTTCCTTCAATCCGGAACGCATCGCGGACGGGTTCGTATCGGCGACCAAGGTATCCGGAACGAATTATACGGTGGAAGCGAAGATTCCGTTGAGGTCGATAACGCCAAGCAACGGCAGTAAGCTGGGCTTTGACGTGCAGATCAACGATGCGAAAGACGGGGCCCGTCAAAGTGTTGCCGCCTGGAACGATACGACCGGCACCGGGTATATGGACCCGTCGGTGTTCGGCGTGCTCATTCTCACCGGCAAACCGTCCGGTTCGGGCGCCAGCGGCGGCAGCGCCGGTTCTGGGGAAAGCGGCGGCAGCGCCGGTTCGGGCGGCGGCGAATCCAATCCGCAGGCAGTAGCCATCGGGCAGAAGGACGGCAAGGTTACGATCCAGCCGGCCGTGAAGACGGACAACGGACGCGCAACGGGCACTATTCCTTACGACATCTTGAACAAGGCGCTCGAGCAAGCCGCTCCATCCGCCAACGGCAAGAAACAAGTCGTGATCGAAGTGCCGAAGCAAACTGGAGCGAATTCGTATGAAGTGCAGTTGCCGACCCAAAGTTTGAGAGATTCAGGCACCTTCGAGCTTGTGATGAAGATGGGCAACGCGATCGTCCAAATTTCCGGCAACATGCTGTCCAACGTGACCGCAGACGCCGATCAAGTCTCCATTCGCGTAACCTCCGTTTCACCGGACCAACTGGATGAAACGGTACGCGAGCGGATCGGCAACCGTCCGGTGATCGAGCTGAACGTCGTGGCAGGCGATCAAGTCCTGGCATGGAACAACCCCGATGCGCCTGTGACGGTAGCCATTCCTTACACGCCGACAGCCGCAGAACTTAGCCATCCGGATCAGATCGTCGTCTGGTATATCGACGGCCAAGGCAACGCGACAACGATACCGAACGGTCGGTACGATGCGGCAACCGGAACGGTGGTATTCCAATCGACCCATTTCAGCACCTATGCGGTAGCCTTCGTACTCAAGACCTTCGAAGACCTGCAAAGTGTGCCTTGGGCCACACAAGCCATTGACGCCATGGCCGCTCGCGATATTATCCAAGGAACGTCCGTGAACAGCTTCTCACCGGCAGCTTCCGTCAAGAGAGCGGACTTCATCATGCTTCTGGTCAAAGCGTTAGGGTTGCAAGGCACGGGCGCGGAGAAGGCGATGTTCAGCGATGTTCCAAAATCCGCTTATTATTATGAAGCGCTGGCCATCGCGAAGGAACGGGGAATCGCCGTCGGCTTTGGCGACAATGCTTTCAAGCCGGACAGCATGATCTCGCGCCAGGATATGATGGTGCTGACGGCACGTGCGCTGGCGGCAGCAGGCAAGCCGGTCGCAACCGGCGAAGCCCCGGATTTTGCAGATGCGAATACGATCTCCGATTATGCGGCAGAAAGCATCGCCGTTCTCGCGAAGTACGGAATCGTGAACGGCAAGAACGGCAAGCTGGCGCCGAGGGATCCGCTCACCCGCGCCGAAGCGGCCGTCATCCTGTACCGTATCTGGAAGCTGTAATTCACAGTGACTCGTCGGCACAATCCCCGACGGCGATCGCTTTTCCCAATCCTGGTCTATTGACAAAACCACAACGGTTTATGATGTGAATAATTAACTCAAACATTAAGCCCCAGGCTATGCCTGGGAGAACTGAACAGGAAGAGCCGTGAGGCATGATGGAAAAAGTCCTCCTTTGCTATACTGGGAGTTGGTTTCGCCAGCCAAATTCCCAAGCAAAGGAGGACGGTACCCATGGGTGGTAGCCGTTTAGCCCACACCCGGTGGGATTGTAGTTATCATATCATATTCATCCCGAAATTTCGCCGTCGGAATCAATAAAGACGTGATTCGAGAGTACATTCAGAAGCAAGAAGAAGCGGATATCATCATTGAACGGGTAGTACTGTGACTATTCTTGAACAAAGCCCGACTCGGATAAAGCATCCGGTCGGGCTTTTGCGCGTATCACGCAAATATTTGCGGCAGGGTGTCCATTGTTTGCGCGTTCGGAACGGTCGAGCCGGCTTATGATGAGAACGTACCGAATCCGCAGTGCCGGATTCACTTCAACAGCCGGAGGAATGATTCATGATTTGTCTTGAGAAAGTGTCCAAGGTGTTTACCCTGGAAGCAGGGAGCTATACGGCGCTGAAAGAAACCGATCTCCGGATCGGGAAAGGAGAGTTCATCGCGGTCATGGGTCCGAGCGGCTCGGGCAAGAGCACGCTGCTGCAATTGCTGGGCGGCTTGGACTTGCCGACGACTGGCACCGTCGAAGTGGACGGGGTGAAGCTCAACGGATTGAACGAGAAGGAGCGCACCCTGTTCCGCCGGACGAAGATTGGCTTCGTGTTTCAGAACTATCAGCTCCTGCCGATGATGACCGTGAGCGAGAACGTCGCGCTTGCCCTCGCCGCCAATAAGACGCCGAAAACGGAAATCAAGTCAAGGGTAGCCGAACTGCTGGATGCGGTGAATCTGGCCGATAAAGCGGATCAATTCCCGTCCCGGCTAAGCGGCGGACAGCAGCAGCGTGTCGCCGTTGCCAGAGCCCTGGCCATGAAGCCGCAACTCATTCTGGCCGATGAGCCGACAGGCAACCTGGACCGAAAGACCGGAGAAAGCGTGCTCCAGCTTCTCTCCCGGCTGAACCGGGAAGAGCGGATCACCGTGGTCATGGTCACGCATGACGAAGAGGCGGCGAAAGCGGCGGACCGGATCATCCGCATCCGGGACGGCATGGTCGTGCGGGAGACCGCGGAAGGAGGAGAACGGGCGTGAACGCATGGCAGATCGCCTGGCGCCAGTTGATGCGCAGGAAGCTTCGCACATTCCTGACGATGTTGTCCATTGCCATTGGCACGGCTTCCACGCTGGCGGTCCTATCGGCCGTCGATACGGCGAGGACGGCTTTTCCCCTTTATTTGAAGGCTGCATTCGGTAAGGCGGATTTTACGATTAACGGCACCGATGCTTATTTTCCGCAAGCGATCCACAGCGAGGTCGAGAAGTTGGATCACACGACTTCCATCGCGGCGGTCAAGCAAAGCACAAAGCTTCATCTGGAACGGGACGGAATATCCGCCATCCAGAAGCGGGTTGATCTGACCGGGTACAGCAAAATGGATACGCCGTTGACCAATTTCCATGTGGTCGAAGGAAATCTGACGACGGGAGGCGCCGTCATTACGGATCGGACGGCTGCCGTCTGGAAAGTTAAGCCCGGGGACACGATCGCCTTCGACACCGACAAGGGAATCCGGGAAATCCAGGTGTCCGCCATTGTCCGGTACACCGTCGAGCTGATGGGGCCGGGCAACTGGATGATGGCCAAGTTTCACCCTTGGTCGGTGGCGGTCCCGTTGCCGGTCCTGCAGAACTGGTTCGGCCTGAACGGCAAGATCCAGAATATCCAGGTGAAAGTCGATTCCGGATCGGATCTGCAAGCGATCGGAGATCGGCTTGACGCGCTGGCACAGCGCTACGGCACGGTCTATATGCAGCCCGTGGTGCTGGATTACAGCACCCAATTCCAAGAAGTGAACACCTTCTTCCTGCTGCTGTATTTGGCCGGTTTCCTGGGCATCGCTCTCAGCGCTTTTATCATTTTCCACTCGTTGTACGTCAGTATGAAAGAACGCAAGAAAGAATTTGCCGCGCTGAAGACGATCGGCTATACCCCCCGGCAGCTGCGATCCTTCGTGCTGATTGAAGTGGCGCTCATGGCGATCATCGGCACCGCGGCGGGATTGATCTTCGGATGGGGCCTGGCGCTCCTGCTGAAAATGGTCATTTTCATGGTGTTCAGCGTGTATGACAACGCAGCGTTGCAGCTTGCGAAAGGGATGGCGGTTGCCGTACTGGCCGGGCTGCTGGTGCCGTTCGCCGCCGCGCTGTATCCGATCCGTCAGGCCACCCGGGTCAGCGTGGCGGAAGTGCTGAAGGATCACGCACTCTCCCCGGCCGCTCGGCGCAAATGGCCGGCAGCGCTCGGCGCGCTGCTGATCGTGTCCGCCTTTTTCATCAAACATTTGCTGCTGATCGTTCCGTTCATGCTCGGCGTAATTCTGGTATTCCCGTATTTGTTCTCGCTGTTCGTCCGCTTGCTGCGGACGATCTACCGGACGGGCTTCAGCGGCCGGCTGGCTTCCGGCAATTTGAGCCGGAACCGGGAACGAACCGCGATGACTTCCGTCATCCTCTGTCTCGGCATCGCGATGATCGTGCTCATGAGCTCGCTCAACGCCGCGCTGATCCAGTCGTTTGAGAAAGTCATCTACGCTTCATACGGCGGCAACCTGGATGTGCATTTGCACCATATCGAGAAGACGGATGTGGAGCGGATCAAGCAGATTCCGGGCGTCGCCGACGCCGAAGCCTACCCGCTGCACGAGGCGCTCTGGATGCAGAACGGCCAGAAGCGCAAGATTCTCGTGTACGGCGTGGAGGCGGACCGGGCCGACAAGTTCCCGTTGTTCACGGCCTCCGGCAAGCGGCAGAGCGAGCTGATTGGTCAGCTTGCGCCGGATGAAATCATCCTGGATCGCATCGCGTACGGCGCGTGGGGTGGCAGAATCGGGGAGCGGATCGCGCTTGCGACGCTTCACGGCACGCAATCGTTCAAAGTGGCGGCCGTCGTCGACACCATGAAAAACAACGGATTCGGCGCCTTCATGAGCAAGGAGAATTTCCGCGACGCGTTCGGGATCAAATACGAGAAAAACGTGCTGGTGCTCAAGGATGACAGCGTTACGCCGATGCAGTTGCGGGAGCGGATCTTCGACAAGTTCGGGGAACGGATCATGGATATGTTCGGCCCGGAGGACTGGGTTACCGTGGTCGGCTCCACCTATACCGGTTCGTTCGCCGTGGTGGACTTCCTGGTCGTGCTCTCCATCGTGATTTCGGGAATCGGGATCGCCAATACGCTGCTCATGAACATCATGGAGCGAGTCCGCGAGCTGGGCATGATGCGGGCAATCGGCGTTACCCGCCGCCAAGTCGTTCGGATGGTCCAGTTGGAAGGACTGGGCATCGGTCTCGCGGCCACGGTCATCGGCGTCATTCTGGGCGTCATCCTGATCTACATGACCTCGACGTTTGTCAAAATCCAGTAGATATGCAATAAAGCTGACATGAGTGAAGCTTGTTTGAATCATTTGGGTATATAGAGAAATGTGTGTAATATTTTACATCCCATTTTTCCGCAGATCGGCTAAATGAACAATGGGGTCAGTA
>Ga0207789_1000244_pt1 | contig 28463 bp, 29 predicted proteins | sample HigsolmetaGSP12D_FD_184840 | JGI IMG/M metagenome (GOLD analysis project Ga0207789, IMG submission 184840) | High solid enriched microbial communities from the Joint BioEnergy Institute, USA - SP1-2-D (SPAdes) | ecosystem: Engineered > Bioreactor > SSF (Solid state fermentation) > Aerobic >...
CACAGCTCGTCGCGGAAAAAATGGAAGAAACCGGGAAAATCAATATTGCCTAAGCCGAACGGAGCAGCACCAGCCTGCTCCGTTTTCGTTACCAGTTTTCAGAGCCGCGCCGGAGGATGACTTGCTGCGGGACGCTGACGAAATAGAAGTGTAAACCTTTCTATTCTATTGATGGATAGATGAAAGTGAGGACTTTTCCGGATATACAAACAGAAGATACATCCAATATGTTCTGCATGGATGAATTTCTTTCGGGAATAGGATGAACCTTTCTGTTGTCTATTCGCCTTCTTTTATATATGATGGTAGTAAGAATGTATCAGAACGGGGGGTTCATATGAAATGTCCGTCTTGCCATAGCAACAATACGCGTGTGATCGATTCAAGGCCGGTGGACGAAGGCCGTTCCATCCGCAGAAGGCGTGAATGCGAAGACTGCTCGTACCGCTTCACCACGTTTGAAAAAGTGGAAGAAACCCCGCTCATTGTCGTGAAAAAAGACGGCAACCGCGAAGAATTTAACCGTGAGAAAATTTTGCGCGGGCTGATTAAAGCGTGTGAAAAACGGCCTGTGTCGCTGGACCAGCTTGAAAAAATCTCCATGGAGATCGAAAAAGAAATCCGCAGGCAAGGATATACAGAAGTCAGTTCCACCCTGATCGGGGAAATGGTGATGGACAGGCTGTCGAAAGTGGATGAAGTGGCCTATGTCCGCTTTGCTTCCGTTTACCGCCAATTTAAAGACTTGAATGTTTTTCTCGATGAACTGAAAGAATTGCTCAACAAGAATGCTTAAACGGAGTGCCTTTTATGAAACCGATTTGGAATGAAATACAGCCAGCTGACCGTTATCGTGCATCGTCAAACGGCCTGCTTCAGGACTACGATCAAAAGGTCATTTCGCTCCTGTACCAGCCGTTAATCGGGCCGCAATGTTACAGCCTGTATATGACATTATGGAATGAAGTGGAAGTCGGCCGGCTCTGGTCCGAAGACTGGAACCATTACCATCTGATGAGCTTTTTATCCATGAATTTGTCTGAAATTTACGAAGCCCGGCTGAAGCTTGAAGGCATTGGGCTTTTGAAAACATATATGAAACAAACGGACGACATCCGCATGTTTATATACGAACTGCAGCCGCCCCTGTCCCCGGAACAGTTTTTCAACGACGGTTTGTTAAATGTTTTCCTGTACCGGCAGCTCGGCAGAACACATTTCCAGCGGTTGAAACACTTCTTCTCCGACCGCGCCGTAGAACCGGGTGAGTACCGGGACATCACCCGCTCATTCCAGGATGTGTATGCCGCAAAAATCGGCCCCGAAGTGCTGAATGAGGCGGAAGCGCAGCAAATCAGCCGACTGGAAGAAAACCGCCGCTATATCGAAAAAACCGCCGCCCCGGTCATAAAAATCGAAAACACCCATTTTAATTTTGACCTTTTATATGCAAACTTACGTGATGAACTGATTCCGCTGCGTGCCATTACGCCGGAAGTCAGAGAAGCGATTGTGAAGCTTTCATTTTTATACGGTTTAAATGAACTGGACATAAAGAAAATTTTGCTCCAGGCATTGACGGCAGACTTGGAAATCCGGGTGGAGGATTTGCGGAAAATCGCGCGCAGCTGGTACCAGATTGAACATCATGACGAACTGCCACGCCTTGTTGACCGCTTCCAGCCAGAAGCGGATGCGAAAGAACAAAAAGAGCCGGAAAACGATGAGGAGAAATTCCTCCGCTACCTGGAAACGACTTCTCCGAGACAAATGCTGATCGATTTTTCGGGCGGCAGCGAACCGGCGAAAGCAGATCTTGCCGCCATTGAAGAAGTCATGTTTGCCCAGCAGCTTCCCCTTGGGGTTGTAAATGTACTAATCCAATATGTTTTATTTAAAACCGATATGAAGCTGTCGAAAAATTATTTAGAAAAAGTGGCTTCCCATTGGGCGCGCAAAAAACTGAAAACCGCCAAGGAAGCGATGGCGTTTGCCAAAAAAGAAGACCGCCAGTACAAACAATGGCTGAACAATAAAGAGAAGAACGGCACCGGACGGAGAAAGCCGGTCCGGGTTGAAAAGCTGCCGGACTGGTTTAAAAAAGAAGACCAAAAAACCACTGCGACCGCGGTCCAAGCCGATGGCGAGTCAATGGAAGAAAAAAGAAAAAGGCTTGAAAAAATACGTGAACAATACAAGAAAGGGTGAAGGCGGTGGAAAACATAAATGAGACACTCAAAAGGCTTTCATCCAATCCTAGTTTCCGCAAGCGTTATGAAGAAATGAAGCAGGAAATCATCACGCATCCCGACATCCGCGCTTTTTTGGATGCACACCACGGTGAAGTCACAAAATCGATGATTGAAAAAAGCTGGATGAAACTGTACGAATTCATTTCACAGGAAAAAAATTGCAGCCGGTGCAAAAGCCTTGGCGAATGCGTGAATATGATGAAAGGGTATGTGCCGGAACTCGTTATTGAACATGGCAATATTGAGATCCACTATAAAAGGTGCCAGAAGAAAATATTGGAGGATGAGCGCAATAAAACGCGCAGGCTGATCCAAAGCATGCACATGCCGAAAAAAATATTGGAGGCGTCCTTTGGTGATTTTTTCCTTGAACAAATGGGGCGTCTTGATGCATACGATTTTGCGCATCGCTTTGTCCGTGAATACGAGCCGGGCAAAAAAATGAAGGGACTATATTTATACGGCAATTTCGGCGTCGGCAAATCGTATTTGCTTGGTGCAATTGCGAACGAGCTGGCGGACCGGAAACAGGTCTCTTCTTTAATCGTGTATGTGCCTGAGTTTTTCCGCGAAATGAAGGACTCGATCGGCGACCACTCCACCGGGGAAAAGCTGGATACGGTGAAGCAAGTGCCCGTATTGATGTTGGATGATATCGGTGCGGAAACGAACTCGAGCTGGACGCGGGATGAAGTGCTCGGCCCGATTCTCCAATACAGGATGCAGGAAGACCTTCCCACTTTTTTTACATCCAATTTCAGCTATGAGGATTTAGAGTACCATTTCACTTATACCCAGCGCGGGGAAAAGGAAGAATTGAAAGCAGCGCGCATTCTCGAGCGCATCAAATATTTAAGCGCCCCTGTCCGGATGGAGGGGCCGAACCAGCGGGCCTGACCCTTGCATGAGGGGGCCCGCCTTTTTCATTTCGTAACGCTTTCCCGTCTTCTATTTGCTGATGCCGCTTCATATACATAAGGTAAAGCAAACGAGAATGTTTTACCGTACAGGGGGGGCTTGGATTGGAATTCCTGATCAGGGACAAGGATGATGCATTATGGATAAAAGCATATTTTGCAAAGGAAAAACGGCGCACTGTGAAAATCCGGGAAGCAGTGCTGCATGGGAAAATACATTATGTTGTGGAAGCGGCCGGCAATAAACAGGAACTGCAGGCAGCCGTTGCAAATTTCATCATGAAGAAAAAAAGAAACGAGTGGATTTGTAACCAACTGAAACAAGCCTATTTTTTTCAGGCGGAAGAAGAGCAAAACCGGATACTCGAAATCGTAGACGGCATGCTGAAAGGAGAGCGGCCGGAGCTGACGGATCTGGCGGGTGAGATCGACGAACGCGCCGCTATTGAAGGAGCGGTCGCACCGCTGGTTGGCGAATCGTGCACATTGCCGCTCGCTTCCGTGCTGACGTTCCGCTTAAAAGGCTATTTTGACTGTCTTGACCGATACATCGGCATTGCGATTGACGAATACAAAATGGAACAGGAATACCAGATTTTTGTGCAAAGCCTTAGGGATTACTTAAAGCAAAAAGAACCAAAAAGGGAAAAAATAAAGCTTTGCCTCGGGGAACAGGTGAAATTTTACAACGGCCAATTCCGGGAAATGACGAGGGAAGAACTGAACGGATTGATTGACCGCAGGCTTCTGTCCAACCACCCTGTCTATATTGACTCAGTCACAATTGCACCGCTTTTATCGATTGCGCCCAGCCGGATTGAAATTTATACGGATACGCCGGACCAGGCTTTGATTCGTACGATATGCAATATTTTTGAAGAACGGGTGGCCGTGAAAAGCCGGATGCATTTTATGCACGATCAATTCGCCGCCAGTGAATAAAAAGGGGGCTTGAACCGGGGGCAAATGCAGCACGGCAACAAAATCAATCGCCATCCCTTGATTTTTTCATTGCAAACTTCTATAATTACTTACATAATCAATTGGAAATGAAAAAGTCAATGTGATGACGAGGACAACAGGATTCTGTTACCGCCTTTCAGAGAGGAAAGCCTCAGGCTGCAAGCTTTCCGGCACGGACAGGATGCTTACCGCCTCCGAACTTCAGTCGTGAACAAAATCAGTAGCGGCTGACGGATATTTCCGTTATCATACTCAAGCCGCGCGTAAAGACGTGCGGAAATGAGGGTGGAACCGCGTGTACAAAACTCGTCCCTTGCCGGGGGCGGGTTTTTTATTTTTTGGCTGTGTTTTCGTGCGGACGTGCTCGTACGGATGCCTGCAAAAAGCAGCCTCGTGCAGGCCGCCCGCGTGACAGCTTAATTTTTAAAGGAGTGGGACATATGGCAGAGATCGTAAAAATCACTTTTCCAGATGGTGCTTTAAAGGAATTTCCATTTGGAACAACAACGGAAGAGATTGCCCAATCGATCAGCCCGGGCCTCAGGAAAAAGGCGCTCGCCGGCAAACTGAACGGCAAACTGCTCGATTTGCGCACACCGATTGAAGAAGACGGCGCAATTGAAATCGTCACCCCTGAGCATGAAGATGCGCTCGGAATCTTGCGCCACAGCACGGCACATTTGATGGCACAGGCTGTCCGCCGCCTGTACGGCAATGTCAAGTTTGGTGTCGGCCCTGCAATTGAAAACGGATTTTACTACGACATGGATCTTGAAGTGTCACTCACGCCGGAAGACTTGCCGAAAATTGAAAAGGAAATGAAAAAAATTGTTGCGGAAAATCTTGAAATTGTCCGCAAAGTCGTATCCCGTGACGAAGCCAGAAAAATATTTGCACATGATGAATACAAGCTTGAACTGATTGATGCGATTCCGGACGAAACGGTCACGGTTTATGAACAGGGCGAATTTGTTGACCTGTGCCGCGGCGTCCATGTGCCATCAACCGGAAAAATTAAGGAATTCAAGTTATTAAACATTGCCGGTGCATACTGGCGCGGCGACAGCAACAACAAAATGATGCAGCGCATATACGGGACGGCCTTCTTCAAGAAAGAAGATCTCGAAGCCCATTTGAAATTCCTGGAAGAAGCAAAAGAACGCGACCACAGGAAAATCGGGAAAGAACTTGAACTTTTCACGAACTCGCAAAAAGTCGGACAAGGCCTGCCGCTCTGGCTGCCAAAAGGCGCAACGATCCGCCGCACCATTGAACGGTATATTGTCGACAAGGAAGTCAAACTCGGCTATGACCACGTCTATACGCCGGTGCTTGGCAGCGTGGACCTGTATAAAACGAGCGGCCACTGGGACCATTACCAGGAAGATATGTTCCCGGTCATGAAAATGGACAATGAAGAACTCGTGTTGCGTCCGATGAACTGCCCGCACCATATGATGGTGTATAAAAATACGATCCACAGCTACCGCGAATTGCCGATCCGGATTGCCGAACTCGGGCTCATGCACCGTTATGAAATGTCAGGTGCGCTCTCCGGCCTGCAACGGGTGCGCGGCATGACATTGAATGATGCCCATATTTTCGTGCGTCCGGACCAGATTAAAGAAGAATTCAAGCGCGTGGTCGAACTGATTCTTGAGGTATATAAAGATTTCAACATTACCGACTACTCGTTCCGCCTGTCGTACCGTGACCCGGAAAATACGGACAAGTATTATGATGATGATGAAATGTGGAACAAGGCACAGGCGATGCTGAAAGAAACGATGGATGATTTTGGTTTTGACTATTACGAAGCGGAAGGCGAAGCCGCATTTTACGGCCCGAAGCTCGACGTCCAGGTCCGCACGGCGCTTGGCAAAGACGAAACATTGTCAACCGTGCAGCTTGACTTCCTGCTCCCGGAACGGTTTGACCTGACGTATGTCGGGGAAGACGGTAAGCCGCACCGCCCGGTTGTCATCCATCGCGGCGTTGTCTCGACAATGGAACGGTTTGTCGCTTATTTAATCGAGGAATACAAAGGGGCGTTTCCGACATGGCTTGCGCCGATTCAAGTACAAGTGATCCCGGTATCACCGGATGCCCATTATGACTATGCGCGGAAAGTCCAAGAAGCGCTCAAGGCGGAAGGGGTCCGCGCTGAACTTGATGCCCGCGATGAAAAATTGGGCTACCGGATCCGTGAAGCCCAAGTGCAAAAAATCCCGTACGCGCTCGTTGTCGGCGACCAGGAAGCCACAGACAATGCGGTCAATGTTCGCAAATACGGCGAGAAACAAACGGAAACGGTGCCGGTGGACACATTCCTCAGCAAGATAAAAGAAGAAATAAAACGGTAAAACAGACAAGAAATCACGCACCCTAAAGGACCACAAAAAGGTTTGCAGGGTGCTTTTTATTATATAATAGAGGAAAAAATGGGTTGGCACAGGGGAAGGGGACGGAGCCCAATGCACTTATTTCGGAATCGTCATTTTAATGCGTTGTTTTTTGGCAGGCTGTTCACCAATATTGGGGATAGTGTTTATTATATTGCCATGATGTGGATGGTTTTAAAATTAGGGGGGAACTCGACGGTCTATACCGGATTTGCCGGATTCTTATTTTCGCTGACAGAGGTGCTGAGCTTATTTTACGGCCCGGTTCTTGACAAAATAAATGCAAAAAAATTGCTGGTTACAGCAAGCGTTTTACAAGCCGGCTTACTGCTTCTTCTTGTTGTTTTAAGCAAGTATGGAATCATGAATGTCTGGCTGCTGTTGCTTTCCATCCCGGTTCTTTCGTTTTTATCGGAACTGACTTACCCGTTAGAAAGCGTATTATTGCCGAAAGCCGTGGAAAAGAAAGATCTCGTCAAGGCCAATTCACTCATGTCCATTGCATATAAGGGTTCGGATTTTTTCTTTAATGGGATTGCCGGGTTTATCCTCGCCGCTTTCTCGATGTCGATGGTGCTCGGGATGAATTCGCTTCTTTTTATACTCTCATCCATTCTGTTTTTGTTTTTAAAAGTACAGGTAAAAAGAAGCAAGCAAACCGGGAGCGTACGGGAAGAATGGCAGGCGTACAAACGGGATTTTAAAGAAGGCCTATCGTTTGTCAAACAGCCTTTCATCTTGCAATTATTAATCCCCTTGCTGTTTTTAAACTTTTTTTTCGCAATTGTAATGGTCGTATTGCCTTCTTTCGCCAATACTGCGGGCGAAGGCGCTTCATCCTACGGCATCATGACAGCGGCTTTGGGTTTAGGGGCTTTGGCGGGAGCGGCAGGCGCGGATAAAATCAGCCGGATATTTCCGTTTGGCAAAATATTGGCTGCAGGCTTTTTGCTCTCCGGGTTGTCCTGGCTTTTCATGATTTTATTGAGCAATGTTTCGATATGGTATGTTTATACGCTTATGTTTATTTCCGAGTTATCTATTGGTGCCATCAATGTTTTGTTTTCTGCCATATTTCAGCAATTGCCTGATGAACAAATGTTAGGGCGGGTCAATACCATCAACGTGAGTTTGCTATCGCTTGCGATGCCGGCAGGATCATTGATCGGCGGCGTGATGGCCAAGATCACTTCTGTCCAGCTTACCATGAGCTTTTTTGGAATAGGGTTGTTTGTCCTGGCACTGTTTTATATGGGAAGCGGAAGAATGAGAAAACTGCCAAAAGTTGTGGAGATTGACCATACGTATGTGAAATTAAGTAGATAAAAAAGGAGATAAATGGAAGGTACAACCATCATTCAGAAAAATGGATTGAAACCGGTGGCATGGTTAGGAGGGGAAAATGAAAAATTGATTTACATTTGATCCAATTTCCGTTCATTTTATATAAAATGCCGCTCTCTTGCCTACCGAAAAAAGCATGTAAATAGATGCTCAGGCTTGATGTAAAAGCTTTATTTTTAGAAGCTTTTGTTTCAACAAAGACAAGCATTTTCATTAAGCACTTCAGAGAGGAGACCAAAAAAACACTTGCGATTTCTCTGCCGTTTTGATAAAATAACGCATGTTGAGCCAAAAAAAGTTAAACAGATTTTCCGGGATTCTTGCAAATTGACATGGATACGGTAAAGTGATACAATAATTGAGTGAAATTGAATATAAGTTTGTGAAAAGAAGGAGCAGCCCGCTTCTCACCTGTTGACGCAATGGTGCAGTTGTCAGGTATCTATCAATGATCGTGATCATAAGCGCGGGTGTGTTCCCTGCGCTTTTTTTCGTGTGCAGTACGTTCAGGGCTTTTTCGCAAGCGAAATATTCACACGTTTGTTTGAAATTATCTTGGAGGTGGCTCATTATTAGCAAAGACATGATGGTGAACGAAGGCATTCGTGCCCGCGAAGTCCGTTTAATCGGCCAAAACGGCGAACAGATGGGAGTTAAATCCCGGAACGAAGCATTGGAGATTGCGGCACGTGCCAACCTTGACCTTGTACTTGTTGCGCCAAACGCAAAACCGCCTGTTGCCCGCATCATGGACTACGGAAAATACCGTTTCGAGATGCAGAAAAAAGACAGGGAAGCACGGAAAAAGCAAAAAATCATTAACGTAAAAGAGGTTCGTTTGAGCCCGACCATCGAAGAACATGACTTTAATACAAAACTCCGCAATGCCATTAAGTTTTTGGAAAAAGGCGATAAGGTAAAAGCCTCGATCCGTTTTAAAGGCCGCGCCATTACCCATAAAGATATCGGGCAGCGCGTCCTCGACCGGTTTGCAGAAGCATGTGCCGAAGTCGCCACGGTCGAATCCAAACCGAAAATGGACGGACGGAGCATGTTCTTAGTGCTCGCACCAAAAACAGAGAAGAAGTAACGTCAACTTAAGGAGGACTAATCATGCCAAAAATGAAAACACACCGCGGCTCTGCCAAGCGTTTTAAGAAAACCGGCTCCGGCAGCCTGAAACGTTCCCACGCTTACAGAAGCCATTTGTTCGCAAATAAAGTGACAAAACAAAAACGCCAGCTGCGTAAATCAACGCTTGTATCCGAAAGCGACATGAAACGCATCCGCCAAATGCTCGACAATCTGTAAGAAAACAAAGCTTTCAATTAGGAGGAAAAGATTATGCCACGTGTAAAAGGCGGTACAGTTACCCGCAGACGACGCAAAAAAGTTCTGAAATTAGCCAAAGGTTATTATGGTTCAAAACATACATTATTTAAAGTTGCCAATCAGCAAGTGATGAAATCCTACATGTATGCGTATCGCGACCGTCGCCAGAAAAAACGCGATTTCCGCAAACTGTGGATTACCCGTATTAACGCTGCGGCAAGAATCAATGGCCTTTCCTACAGCCGTTTGATGCACGGTTTGAAACAGGCAGGCATTGAAGTGAACCGCAAAATGCTTGCCGACCTCGCTGTGAACGATGCACAAGCATTTGCCGAACTGGCAAACAAAGCAAAAGCAGCATTATAATCAAAAAACAGAGCTTCCGGCATGCCGGGGGCTCTGTTTTTTAAAAAAAGCATTATAAATTTTCCGTCTGCTGTCTGATTTCTTCCTGGTTCAAAGTTTCGTTTGTAGCTTCCAAATTGGCATGTTCGTCCACTGACTCGCCCGGCTGAAATTCTTTTTGGTCGGATGCGATTGTCATTTCAGGCTCTGCCGGAATTTTTGGCATCTTTTTCGTCATTTTAACCAAGAATAGTCCCCCTTCTGGTAAAAAATTTCCGGATTCCCGGAAAAAAGTAAAAACCTGTTTTAGTTTGATATAATCATGGAAGAACTATACGAGGAGCGATTTCAATGGATGATGTTTTAAAGGTAAAATTATTGCATCCTGATGCACAACTGCCGCAAAGGGCCAATCCTGGAGATGCAGGGTTGGATTTATATTCCATCGAAGAAAAAAACATTGCACCGGGGGAAGCGGAACTGATCCGTACCGGCATTGCCATCGAGCTGCCGCGCAGAACAGAGGCGCAGGTCAGGCCGAGAAGCGGGCTCGCTTTAAAACACAGGGTCACCGTTTTAAACAGCCCGGGTACGATTGATGAGGGGTACAGAGGAGAAATTAAAGTCATTTTAATCAACTTTGGAAAGACGCCATTCAAAGTTGAAAAAGGGATGCGAATCGCCCAAATGATTATCGCACCCGTCATGTCTGTCACCGTAAGTGTTACGGAACAGTTAGCAGAATCCGAAAGAGGGGAAGGCGGGTTCGGATCCACTGGGATTGCCAAAATAAATGAAAAATAAAATTTCTTTTCATGAGATTTTTTCAACGAAATTTAATCTGTGCATGGTATAGTGGTTCCTGAGCAATTAGATCCGAATAACGAGGAATCCTATGAACAGTTTAATACACTTTATAAAAGAGCATGCATTTGAACTGGCTGCAGTATTGTGTTTTGCGCTCCCGCCTGTTGGTCTGTTTATCATGCTTGTATTCAGCCTTTCGGAACTGTACAGGCATATCAAAAATAAACGGTTGTTTTCATCTTCCCCTGTCTCCTTTTTCTTTCTCTGTCTTTTGGCAGCAACCACCGGAGCGGCTGTGCAAATGGGAGAACCGCTCCTTCTTGCTGAAAGCTTAAGGATTTTGTTTTACTGGGGAATTTTCCTTAAAATTATGGACAGCGGAACAAGGGGCAGATTCAAGCATTTCCGCTGGATTGTGATCGGCTGTGGCCTTTATGGTATTTTCATTGGCTGGCTTCCAAAAATGTTGTCGGATGACCCAGTGCTGGCATTTCTGACCGGCACGGAGCTGTTCGGTTTTAAACATTACAACAGATTAATCGGCAGTACTTACAATCCGAATTTCACGATGTTTCTGCTACTGATCGGGATTTCATTTCTGTTTGCGGAGATGCTGAAAGACGCGGGCAAGAAAGACTGGAAAAACTTGATTTGGAAATGTATCCCGCTTTTTTTCCTTAGTAAAGGCGTCTTTGATACTGGATCACGGGCCGGTTTTATTTCGATGATATGCATTTATTTTATTTTCTTTTTCAGATGGAATAAATGGATTTTTGGAGGCGGGCTTCTGTTTCTGGCGCTCGGAGCAGGCAAGCTTGCGGCGGTCATCCCGAGAGTTCATTCCATTGAAGGTTCTCTAACGGGCAGGGAAAAGATCTGGTATCATTCCTATAAAATTTTTGAAACCCACTTTTTGTTTGGCACAACACCACTTGGTTTCGGGAAAGTATATGCCAGCCTGTTCCATAAAAATATTTACCACGCCCATGATATTTTTATCGGTTTTTTTGTCGAATACGGGGCAATTGGCGGTATTGCTTTTCTTGCTGTGTTAGCCATGGGGGTGTGCAAATTGGGCAGATTATTTTTCATAAAAAGAAATTATCGTTACTTGAACATTTTTCTGCTCAGCCTGCCGGTAATCGTCCTGACCGGCTTTCTCGATGAACCAGTTTTCTCGCCCCAAATCGGGATGCTGGCAGTAGTGCTTTTATCCTACTGGGAGCGGTATTCAAAGCGAATGTTTCAACCGCATGTCGCGTTTTTAAACAGGCTGAACGTCAAACACAACATATTAAAACGGCAGCTTCCCAAACCGGAACTGCAGTCTATCAGCCGGGCCATCACGGGAGAAATAAAAGCGATTGAATCCGTGGTCCATGAAACGGCAGAGCCATTTGAAATCTGCAAAAAAGAAGTCAGGAACAATCGGGGCAAACCGGACGAAAAAACGCCGGACAAAGAGCTGAGTGATAAAACACCGGATAAAGAAAACGAATAGAGGGACAAGCATATCTGTCGTGTGAAGTGGCACTGCATGATCAAACTTGCTTTCCAACAGGCAAAAAACGTCCCTACAGATGTTTTCAGGAGCGTTTGCAGATTTGCCGGCTAGCTGTTCAAGATAGGTTGAGGATGGGGAATCCGTTCAAAGTGGAAAAAGGGTTACGAATTGCCCAAATGACGATCGCGCCCTGGAAACGGTTAGCTGAACCCAAAAGAGGGAAAGGCGAATTCGGGTCCACAGAATAGGCTGCGGGAGAGGACATGGACCGAGCCATTTCTAAACGGATTGGAACCGGTAAAAGAATGAAAATGGGCCTGAGTAAATGTTCAAGAACAGGATCAAGAAAAAATGCGTCTCATTTTTAAAATGGATTGTCGCATACTATACTAGTATAGTAACCAAAAAAAGAGTGATAAAAAAATGACGTATCCACGATCTTTTTCACATATCGGCCTTTCCGTTCCTGATTTGGACAAAGCCGTTCAATTTTATACCGAGGTGATGGGCTGGTACGTGATCATGGAACCATCTGAAATTAAAGAAGACGACAGCGCCATTGGCATCATGTGCAAAGATGTTTTCGGCTCTGGCTGGGGGTCGTTCCGCATCGCACACTTGGCAATGGGCGACGGAACAGGTGTTGAAATGTTTGAGTTCAAAAACAATGAAACACCTGACAATAACTTCGAGTACTGGAAAACGGGCATTTTCCATTATGCCGTCCAGGATCCGGATGTAGAAGGCCTCGTGGAAAAAATAAAAGCGCACGGGGGTAAACAACGGATGCCGATCCGTGAATATTATCCGGGGAAAAAGCCTTACTGGATGGTTTACTGCGAAGATCTGTTCGGCAACTTAGTGGAAATTTACAGCCACAGTTATGAATTGACATATTCAGAAGGCGCTTATTAAGGAGGAACCGGAAATTGAAAGGATGGCTTATCGGGAAACCCGCAAGCATTGACGACCTCACATGGGGAGAAGTGCCGGATCCCCGTGCAGGTGAAGGGCAGCTTGTTGTGAAAGTGATGAGCACCGCTTTAAACCCGGTTGACTACCAATTGATTGAATCCGGCAATCCAAACTGGGTGTATCCGCATATAACCGGTGTCGATCTTGCGGGGGAAGTTGTTGAAGTTGGCCCGGATCCGTCTGGTTTTAAAACAGGTGACCGGATAGCATGCCACACCGATTTGAACCGGAAAGGGGCATTTGCACAATTTGCGGCCATTGATGCAAATGCAGCCGCAAAAATCCCTGATGGCGTTTCTTATGACGAAGCGGTAGCTGTGCTTTGTGCCGGGATGACCGCATATCAGGCAGTGGTGCAAAAATTAAACCATACTGACAAGCAAACGATTTTGATCCATGCCGGCGCCGGCGGAGTTGGCGGATTTGCCATTCAGCTCGCGAAAGAACTCGGGTTAAAAGTATTCACCACCGCTTCCGCCGCCAATCACGAATGGGTCAAATCGCTCGGTGCAGATACAGCGATAGACTATCATACAGAAGATGTCACAAAAAGAATCATGGAAGAGACGGACGGGGAAGGGGTGGACCTGATATTGAACACTGTCAGTTTCGCCGAAGCGACCGAAGATTTGAAGCGGCTCGCTTTTTCCGGCCAGCTCGCATATATTGCAGGCGCCCCGGACTTATCCGGCATAAAGCCGTTCACGCTTGCGCCATCGATTCATGAAGTCGCCCTCGGTGCAGCCCATGCGAGCGGCTCCGTCCGGGCAAAGCAAAACCTGGCTTTTATGGCGGATGAATTGATGCAGCGTGTGAAAAAAGGGACGCTGAATCCGATGGTCAACCAAGTGCTCCCGCGTGAGGAACTGCCGGCCGGTTTGAAAACCTTAAAAGGCCGCCACGTACGAGGAAAAATCATTGTCAGAATGCATGAAGCATGATTCTAAAAGCGCCCGCTGCCGGACTTGCGGGTACCCCAAGCGGGAACATTCCTGATTTTTGCCGGATTTGATCCATTCCCATTCAAATATGAACATCAAAACAGGCAGTGTGGTCACATCTTGCATGTTGATCACACTGCCTGTTTATCGTCAGCTGACTTTAAATTTATTCATTTCGGTATCCAGCTTGCCAGCCAGCTCTTGCAATTCTTTCGCTGATTGTGAAATAATCTCTGTAAAGGCCCGCTGTTCCTGGCCGGAAGCAGACATCTCTTCGGAACTTGCCGCAAAATTTTCAACTGTAGAAGTTATCTCCTGAATCCGCTTCGAAATTTGTTTTGATTTTTCGTTGATCGTTTCAATCCCTTCTGCGGTATGCTGAAAACTGCCAACAATGTTGCTGTAAGTATGTTGAATCTGATGAAAAGCAGCTTCCGTTTTGTGGAACGCATCTTTTTGTTCATGTATAAAGGCGTTTGCTTTGCTAATATTTTCAACAGCTGCATTCGACTTTTTCGTTGTCGTGGCGATCAGGTCTTTAATTTCCCGGGCTGCTTTTGATGATCCTTCCGCCAGTTTGCGAATTTCGCCGGCAACAACCGCAAAACCTCTTCCGGCATCCCCGGCCCGGCTCGCCTCAATGGAAGCATTCAATGCAAGCAGGTTCGTCTGTTCTGCAATGGAAGTGATAACATTGACAAATGCCTGGACCTGGTCGATCATCCCGCTCAGTTCTGTAATAGACTCGTTTGCCGTCGCTGTGATTTCAATATTTTGATCTATTTTTTTGAACTGATGGTCAATCGTATTCTGCCCTTCTTTTACGGCGTCAAGCGAAGCAGCTGCATGTTCTGCCCCGTTGGCAGCTTCCTGCGTAATGGTTTCAATGAGATTGACCACCTCGTTTAAAGTTTTATTGATGTCATGGACGGTTTCTGACAGCTGACTGTTCCCTTGCGCAAATTCATCAATGGAAGAGGCTACTTGATTGATAGATTGAAAACTTTCTTCCGTTCTTTTTGAGAGGGTATCCGTATGGGTAGCGACCTTTGATGAAAATTCCTTCAACCGTTTGGCCACTTCTCTTAAAGAGATTCTCGTTTGCCTGAGCGCCCTGGCAAGCTTGCCCGTTTCATCCTGAAAAGACTGAATTTTATCGAAAGACCCATTTTCTTCCCGTAAATCAAGTGCCGCTGTCTGTTCTGCCAGTTCGGCCGTTTGCAGGATCGGTTTTGAGATTACCCTACCCAGTATGTATGAAAGAATGATACCGATGATAAGGGAAATGAAAAGACCGATTAAAACATTTGTCGGTATGATTGCGATTCCGGCCGGGGGCACGTGGTTTCCGGTGCCGCTGTTTCCCTTGCCGATATTTCCGTAAACCGATGCCCCAATATTAATGGCAATCACAATCACAGAGTTGAGCACTGAGAGCATAATGATCTTGAATGAAATCTTTTTAACATTCTTTAACATAACGTTCCTCCACCATTTAAATCTGTATGTAGTATAGAAAAAAAGACTTAAAAAAGATTTAATCTTTTTGTTGCTTGCGGAATCCCTAATAAATTGATCGGCAAAAGGAGAAAAATTTTAATGGGGAAAATAAAATAAAGTAAAATTTCCCCCTGCTTTTAAACAATCAAGGAAAGGCCCAATGACGAAAAACAGCGGGAACCCTTTGGAAAAGGGATCCCGCTGTTTTTCAGCTTCCGATGGGTACATCAGCCTTTGTATTTTTTAATTAAATCAACAAATGCATCTGTAAATGATTGCAGGAACCGGACTGTGCCTTCATTCACAATTTTTCCGTTTTCATCAAACAGTGCAGTAACATTGCCGATATAAGCTTCAGGCTGCTGGAGGATTGGCATGTTCAGACAAACAAGCGACTGGCGCAGATGATGGTTGGCACCAAACCCGCTTAAGTTTCCAGGGGATTGGCTGATAATCGCCGCCGGTTTCCCATCCCATATACTTTGGCCGTACGGGCGCGAACCAACATCGATTGCATTTTTTAACACAGCCGGGATGGAGCGGTTGTATTCCGGTGTTACAAACAGCACCGCATCGAGCCCTTTTACTGTATTCCGAAATGTCGTATACTCGGCCGGAACCTGGTTATGGTCATCAAAATCCTGATTATATAAAGGGAGGTTCCCAATCTCGACAAATTCCGTTTCATATCCTTCAGGAAAAAGGTTTGCCACATTTTCCGCAAGTTTTCTTGAAAAAGATGCTTTCCGCAAAGAGCCAAGCAAAATTCCAACTTTCGTCATTTTATCGACCTGCTTCCATTTATATTTTATGCTAGATAATGATAAGAAAACCGCACCGGAAAGTCAAAATTCCTGCTTGCTATGTTGCTATGTACCATTCAAGCCGGCTGGCGGTTTCCGGATGTTCTTGGTGACAACCACAAGCAATCGAAGGTCAATGGTTGTTCCCGGTTTTTTGTTCCCCGATTAAAGTATTGACCAGTCTTCCTTATGGTAATCAAAAATAAAGGACCGATTTTGCCCAAACATTTTCGGTTTTAACGGGATGGCCCACGAGGCAAATACAAAACGCCTTGCCCTTTAGGTTTCACGCATTCAATCAGCAGACGAAAGTAGTCACGCTTCATTCTTCTTGCGTACCGCGTTCTTTGCAGCAAGGACGACGAATGAAGGAAGACGGCAATTATCTATGGAACCTTCATGTAGCCGTGCGTGATTCTGGCAAGTCGCGTTGCCTTCTGCTAACGCCATGTTCTTTGCGGCATGGGCGTCTACGTAAAGGAAGCGGGGGAAATTGAGGGTCTTTCTTCACATAGAGTGCGTCTACGTTAAGGAAGCGTGGAAAAAAGGCAGCCTTCCTTCACATAGGGCGCGTCTATGTTAAGGAAGCGAAGGAAAATGGTCCTCTTCTTTAACCTAGAGCCCGTCTACGTTAAGAAAGCGTGGAAAAAATGAGTCCTTTCTTTACATAGAGCGCGTCTATGTTAAGGAAGCGAAGGAAATTGAAGTTGTTCCTTAACATAGAGCGTGTCTATGTTAAGGAAGCGCGGAAAAAAGTCGGTCTATCTTCACATAGAGTGCGTCTACGTTAAGGAAGCGAAGGAAATTGAGGTTGTTCCTTAACATAGAGCGTGTCTATGTTAAGGAAGCGCGGAAAAAAGACGGTCTATCTTCACGTAGAGCGCGTCTACGTTAAGGAAGCAAGCAAAAACGAGGCTCTTCCTTCACATAGAGGACCTCTAAGTTAAGGAAACGCAGAAAAAAGTTTCCTTTCTTCATATAGGGCGCTTCTATGACTGCCTTCCCTAGCCTCCATCTACAAACAGCAGGCAATTGTATGCCATACCAAAAAGGGAGCTTTCCTGAAAGCTCCCCTTTTTGGTGATCCGTGTCAATGTACTGCGGTATAAGTGCTTTCGATTTCCCGGATGCGCCGGTTCAGTTCCTCGTTAACCGGAACTTGAACGCCGTATTTTTTGCCGAGTTTGATGACGGTTCCGGAAAACAGGCCGACTTCGCTGTACCGTTTTGCCTCCACATCCTGCGCCATTGACGGCTTACCGGCAGGGCTCAGGTTTCCGACCACTTTCAGCCAGTAACGGAGATCTTCTTCCGTAAGCGGAAACCCTTCTTTTTCGGACAATGCCTCAACTTCCCGCATGGCGGCAATCATCATCTCGCGTGCAGGGCCGTCTTTTTGGATTTCGCCGTAATTGCTTTTGTAAACGGCGACGGTCTGGTTGACGCCGACATTGAGCATGAATTTGCCCCAAAGCCTTTTCATCATTTGGGTATCGGCTTCGTATGGCAAATCCGTTTGCTCAAAGAAGCGGGCCACTTTTTTCATTTTGTCCGAAAAAAGGCCCGGCTCTTTTTCGCCGAAGCAAAGCATGCCCATATGCGCATATGTCAGCTGGTTTCCGGTTTTGACGGCATCCATCCCCTGGGCGACACAGTATAACATTTTGTCCATTCCATATGTACGGCCAATGATTTCTTCGCTTGAGATCCCATTTAAGGCAGACAAAATCACCGTATCCGGCCCGACATGTTGTTTGACTGCTTCAACTGCCTCGTCCAGTCCGTTGAATTTGACCGTAAATAGCACCAAATCTGCCGGCTCCACTGTTTCTTCCGGTGTGACATAATGAAAGTGGCATTTTTCGCCGTTACAATAAACGCCTTCCCGCTCATATCGTTCAATGCGCTGTTGGTCAGCGATGATCCGCAAGTTTTTCGCCGGCATTTTTTTCGATAAATGATGCCCGAATAAAATACCGAGCGCGCCTAACCCAATGATCGATACTGTTTTGATTTCAGCCATTCCCCCGCCTCCTTTTTTCATTATTTTACCACAATTCCAACGAAATCGTCATTCAGACTGCCCGTTCCGGATGGCCAGGTATTGCTCCAGCCCTCTTTTGCGCAATTTGCACGCCGGGCATTCCCCGCAGCCGTCAGCGATGATGCCATTATAGCAGGTCAGCGTCTTTTCACGGACAAAATCAAATGCCCCGAGTTCATCCGCGAGCGCCCATGTTTCTGCTTTGTTACGCCACATGAGCGGGGTATGAATGACAAACTGCTGGTCCATTGAAAGGTTCAAGGTGACGTTTAAAGATTTGATGAAAATATCGCGACAGTCCGGGTAACCGCTGAAGTCCGTTTCGCACACACCGGTTACGATATGCCTTGCGCCGATTTGGCTGGCAAGCACCCCGGCAAAAGAAAGAAACAGCAAATTCCGCCCGGGCACAAACGTATTCGGAAGCTCCCCGTCTGCCCCTGCTTTCACGGTAATGCTTTCCCTCGTCAGCGCGTTCGGGGCGAGTTGGTTCAACAGCTGCATATCCAGAATATGCTGCTTTACCCCGAGCTCTTCCGCTATATTCTTTGCACATTCTATTTCAAGACGGTGGCGCTGCCCGTAATCGAACGTAACGGCTTCCACTTCCTGAAACTTTTTCTTTGCCCAGAAAAGGCAGGTGGTGCTGTCCTGGCCGCCGCTGAAAACAACGACTGCTTTTTCTTTTTTCATTGATAATCGTCCTTTCACACAAAACAGCACCGAAAAGGGATGCTGTTTTCTTAGTTTTTTAGAGAGGGTTTTCTAAAAACCTCTTCCATAAATGAAGGATTCTTCCCAATTGATTATACCATGGAACAGGCGCCATCTTTTAAAGCATCCGTTCTTTTTCGGAGTACGGCATTTTTCACATAAATGCCATAAACAACCGACTTTGCTATGATCTAGATCACAGTCATCGGCCGGACCGTTTTTTAAGATAATCATAGTGATTATCTTTATTTGGGAGGGACGGCTATGAAACGCTATGTGCAATTATTTTTCATGTTTGCGGTGACGGTACTCATTGTAATGGGCATCCAGAAAGGGCTGAGCACACTGAATGTGTTGAACCTTGAAAACTTTTGGGCCAATTATGTCGTATTTTTGATTTTAGCCTATATGATTCTGTCCTTTTTCCTTCATTATTTTTCCAAGCGAAAAAAGCAATCATAAAATTTTTCCAGCGGTTAGCCTGCCGCTGGATTTTTTTATTGTTTTTTGCTATTTTGCATTGCAAAGTAGTTCATTTTTTGATAAACTAACTTGCATAACAAAGTAGTTGAAATGGGGGTGGAGGGATGTCCATTCGAAGCCAGTTACTGAAAGGCATTTTAGACGGCTGTGTGCTGGCTGTGATTGAAAAAGAACCGGTTTATGGCTACATTCTTTCAAAAAAACTTCAGCAATTAGGCCTCCAGGAAATTAGCGAGGGGACGCTCTATCCGGTTCTGTTACGCCTGCAAAAGAACGGCTGGATCCATGGAGAGATGCAGCCATCCGATTCCGGGCCGAGCCGCAAATATTATGAATTGACGGAAAAAGGAAAATCCGCGCTAGATGAGATTACAACAGAGTGGCAGCAAATCGCAGCCCCTGTAAATCTTTTATTGAAAGGAAGAAGTGAGGATGCTTAGTGTAAAACAGTTGATTGAGGAAAACAACCGTAAACGGCAGGAACTGGCACCTGAGAACAAAAAATTTTACAACGATATGCTTGACTACCTTCGCCTGCAAACCGTTTTGTCCGAGCAGCAAACAGAAGAAGTGCTGATGGAACTGCTTGACCATCTGCTCGAAGGCCAGAAAGAAAACAAGACAGCTGCGCAAATGTTCGGCGGTGACCCGAAAGCATTTGCCGACGAAATCATCAGGCAGCTGCCGAAAGAAAACAAACGCAATATGGTTTCTTTTACAATCAGGATAATGATCTTGCTTTTGGGGATTGATTTGGTCATTAATGGCATTACTGCTTTTGTTGTTGAACGGTTCTTTTCCAGACCTTTGCCGCCGTTTTATCCTGTATCCGCGGCCCTGAACTTTTTCATTGCCGGGCTATACGTGATCTTTGCCATTTGGTATATCTTTCGTATCTTGAAAAAAAGTTTGTTTAAGGAAGAGACAAAAAAGGTGCAAATCCTAACTTTTTTGAAAATAGATGCCGTAATCTTTGTTTTTCTGGGCGGCGTTATTTTGCTGGATAAATTCATGCCGAAAATCGGCCCGTCCTTTTCTTATCCGTGGTGGTTGCCGCTCGTTTTAGGTGTGGTGAGTTTAGGGGTTTACTATAGCTGGGAGAAAGCAGCAAAGTCCCGGGGGATATAGTTCTAGCGTGCAATAAATCTGTTGTTCAAAAGCCCGTGTGCGGTTTCGCCACGGGTTTTGCATGCGCCAACTATGTTGCACGCAATTGTGCGTAAAGGTATTGCAAAAAAACAGCGGGGACTGTGAAATATCTTCTTTCAGGGAGATGAAAGACAAAATGGTCGGCCAGGATTCTTGAACTGTCTTTCAGCGGGTGGATGAAAGACAGTTCGAGAGGCTGCGATCTTCTAAATGTTCTTCACCGGGTGGATGAAAGACAAAATGCTGGTGCGGCAACTAGCAAAATGTCCTTCATCAGATTAATGAAGGACAAAATGCGGGTCGGCCTATCTATTTGGCGTTCAGTCTCATTTTTTCTCCGTTCGGCTACTTGGGGCTCTGATTAGAATTGGTTCGCCAGCTTTTTATTAAAAGGGCTTACAGCCGGCCTTCCCTTTTCGCTCGAGTTTTTCACTCGGAAATTTCTGCTTTTCCTGCTGCTTTTTTCACCGCTTTCACTTCATACATGCCGAGTTCCATATTGAGCATATAGTCCGGTTTTGACTTGCCGCGGTTTGCCCTATGTCCTGCGATATGGACATCGCTCTTTTCCCACTGTTTCCAGTGCGTTTCTGATTCCCATGTGATCATGACAATCACTTCTTCTTCGCCGCGCCCTTGTTTTTTCTGCATGATTTTTATATCAACAAAGCCTTCCTGTTGTTCGATGATTCCCGGTTTACTGAATCGTTCGATAACCTGATCTGCATGTCCTTTTGCTACCGTCATTCTTCGTAATTGTACAAACATAAAACCTTGTTCACCCCTCTTTTTCTTCTTTGTCCGGTTTTTCTTCGTTATCTGATTTTTCTTCCGCGCCGGCTGCTTTCTCTCTGATTTCCTCTTCGCGGATTTCAAACAGCTCTGTAAATTCGTTGATGACCATTTCGATTGCCTTTAACTCGCCGACAATCACCGGGTTAATGGATTGCAGTTCCGGTGTTGCAAGCTGCTCTTTCAATGTGTTCCGCTTGATGTTCAGCCTGTTTAGAAACTCGATTGCCCTTCCACGGCGGAATGTTTTCGCACCGTGATGATGGTGTTTTCTTCTGCCATGTTCCTCTTCACCCGGATGGCAAGGCCCTTCAAATTTTCCTCCCGGTCCAATTGATGATCTCATATATGTGCTCCTTTCTGTATACAGTTGTATACACAAGTAATTGTATACGGTTGTATACGTTTTGTCAAAGATTGTTTTGCAAAAAATTATGTTTTTAAGTTGAATTTAAGAATATGGCACTATATTTTTGATATCAAATGTGCCGGGGTGGAGCTGAAGATGAAAAAAAATTATGCTAAATTTGCCATCGATTTGTTCATGGCGATCATGTTTGTTTTGTTCTTTAACAAAAATGTTTTAGGCGGACTTGCGTACCATGAAATTGCAGGGCTTGTGTTCGGCGTCGTGTTTTTGACGCATGTCTGCCTGAATTTAAACTGGGTAAAAAATGTTACGCTGAAAATGTTTGACAAAAGGTTACCGTGGAAAGCGCGCGGGAGTTACGCGCTCAATCTGTTGCTGCTGATTTCCATGTGTTTCATTATTATCAGCGGCATCATTATTTCACGCGTTGTTTTTCCGAACATCAACCTTGGAAATGAAGGCTGGTTCAAAACAACACATATTTCCGTTTCTTTCCTTGTGCTGATTCTTGTTGGCGTGCATGTCGGGCTGCATTGGCATTGGGTGGTCAATGTATTTAAAAGGATGGTCCATTTCAAGGCGAAAAACAAATGGGCAGGTTATGTTGCAAAAGTCGCCGCTACCCTGATTCTTGTGTTCAGCTCCTGCGAAATCATACAAACAGGGTTCCTGAACCGCATGGCAAGCGCCGCCTCTATTTTTGGCGGAAGCACGGGCAACAGTGAAATGGAAGGGCATCACGATTTTAATGGCAAAAGCGGCCAAAAATCGGATTTTACAAACGGGCAAAGGCTGGATTTCACGAACGGGCAGAAACCGGCTTTTGCAAATGGAAAGAAGCCAGATTTTGCAGACGGTGACCGCAGGGGAGGAGGGGATCATGACGGTGGCAGCGCGAATGTCTTGACTGTCCTTCTCACATATACAGGCATCATGTCCGCATTTGTTGTGCTCACTTATTATTTGAGAAAACTCACGGTAAGGAAGAAAAGAAGAAAAACGGCTTAACACGGAAACACCGCCGGTTTGCGCGCCGGCGGTGGAAATGTTTTACTGTGAAAGGGGAGCGGATAGTGGAAAAAGGTGATCTCATCCGCAAAATGGCAAAGATGGAACTTGAGGAAAGCCAAACAAGGCAGGCAGCCCTAGATTAGTATCCATTCCCGTTCCTGACTTGGACCGCTATATGAAAGCGCGGAAGCTTCACGGAAATTTGCAGACGAGTGGAATGAAAAACTCCATGCATTCGACCGAAAAGCCCTCCAACTCGTTGAAGAAAGCCGCCGCGATGTGACAGGGCGATGAAGAAGCTCATGGAAGCCGGGGACAGGAGTTTAACGGGTAGTTCTTCGCACAGGAATACCAATGCTGAATTTAGCAGGAATCATCAGGGGTGAGAGGGTAAAACCTTATTGTTTATAGTGCTGGCAAATGCTTGTAAAGGTTATAAGAGATCATCTGTTAACTCAAGGTTCCTAAACGATGCTATTATTTCCTCTATGTTTAACAAAAAGTTCTCTCACTCAAGTTTTATAATTCTTATAAAGGGAACTGATTTATAAGGAGCATTCCTGTTAGAAGGACTTTCGGGGACTTGAACAAAAAGAGCCCTCCTGGTATGATGCGGGGTGTCATCTCACAACGAATGACCCCTAATTTGTAACCAAGGAGGACTCCATAATGGATTTTAAACAAAATTAGAAAATTAATCAAGTCACCGAACAAACACTTGTAGTGGGAATTGATATTGCCAAGCGTACACACTACGCTTGCATTGTAGATGACCGTGGGCGAGTGCTCCAAAAATCATTTTCTGTGCCCCAAGCAGGAAATGGATTTGAACTGTTCTATCAGCGCGTTTTAGCCGCAATGAAAGAACACGAGAAATCGGAAGTCATTGTGGGAATTGAACCCACAGGGCATTACTGGCTCAATTTGGCCTACTTTCTTGAGGAAAGGGGTATTCCCTTGGTCATGGTAAACCCTATGCATGTAAAGCGATCAAAGGAGTTGGACGACAATTTGCCAACCAAGCATGACCGCAAAGATGCATTGGTTATTGCCCGTTTAGTTAAGGATGGACGTTTCAGTTACCCACGTATCTTAAAAGGCATGGAAGCCGAACTTCGCGTTGGGTCGACGTTCAGGAGTAAATTGACAGAGGAATTAGGGGCTGTCAAAAACATGATTATTCGTTGGTTAGATCGCTATTTCCCAGAGTTTGTACAGGTGTTTCCGTCTTTTGGGAAGATGGCTTTAGCTGCACTTGAATGTACACCATTTCCAAGTGATCTTTACCAGAAACAGCCCGATGAAGTTCTATCCCTTTTTCGTAAGGTTGAGGGGCTAAAATCCCCTCAAAGACCAAAAGCAGTCCGTCTTATTGAAGTCGCGGCTGGCTCTATCGGAGTAACAGAAGGACTTGAGATGGCCCGTATTGAAATTGCCACACTTGTCCGCCGTTACCATCAGCTAGAACAAGATATTGAAAGTATTACAGGGCAGTTAATTGAGCTTGTAAAAACATCTGTAGAGTATGAATGGCTATCAACGGTACCAGGACTTGGAGATACAACGATTGTCGACTTATTAGCTGAAATCGGAAGCTTTTCACATTATCAAGATCCACGCCAATTAATTAAACTCGCGGGATTAACGTTACGTGAAAACTCCTCCGGTCTGCACAAAGGGCAAAAACGCATCTCCAAAAGAGGCAGAAGAAAACTGCGTGCCCTCCTTTTCCGGGTAATGATGCCGATGATTCGCCATAATGAGGCCTTTAGAAAGCTGCATGAATACTACACGAACCGTCAGGTTAATCCGTTACGCAAGAAGCAATCCATTGTGGTTCTATGCGGTAAGCTATTAAAAGTGTTACACGGAATTAGCACGAAGCACAAACCGTTCGACGCACAGCGAATGATGAGGGATATTCCTGGTCTCGCAGAGGCTGAATAAGGCCTCACATCCTTAGTAAGACCTAGACAACAGGATGACACGGAGAAGCTGGCACTATTTTTTCCATTCGACCTCGAGTCCCTAAAGGAGCTTCGCTAGCCTCTGCCTTATGACTAGACCGAACGAAGGAATGTAGGCACACAGATGCCCAGAGACATGGGAGGGTACGTCATCATAAGTTACGCAGAGATCCATTGTGCATCGTATAATTTCCTATCACTACTTCCCATTATTATCCAGTAGTGACCGCGTAGCGTACCCGTATGTTGGAATAGTTTCACATAATATAAAAATTTTGTTAGGAAGCGTGCCAAAAAATATTTTTTTGACACCCCACTAACGGCTTAAACCGTTGATACATCAACATTTATAGAGGGAGGAATTTTTCATGTTGAAACTCAACTTTCGCACCAATAAAATAAGTGCTAATCGTTGGCTGTATTGAACTTTAAGTCTATCCATTATGTTGTTTGACAAAATGAATATAAAATGAAAAACACCTCGTTCCTTGGTATAGTGAGATTGACAAAAAATCACTACCACATAGAAGAGGTGTCCTCTACATGATAGACCAAAATTGCCAATACAATCAACTACCAAAAGAACTTGATTCTGTTTTTTCTGAGCTTGAAATGAAGAAGCACTTACGCCATGCTGGCATAAAAAAATCCTTTGGTTTTAGTTGTTCTTATTTGTTTCAACTTGTTTTCTGCTTGATTTTCCAACACAAGAATTGGTTTTCTCTTCTTGAGTCAAAGAAAGCAGATCAATTCCCAGCCAAGGATGCCGTGTATCGTTTCTTAAACCAATCGACGTTCAACTGGCGGCAGTTTTTACTTCTTTTGAGCACATTTACTATTCGCAAAGTAGAACGCCTTACTGACAAAAGTCGTCCTAAAGTCTTCATTGTTGATGACTCATCGTTTTATCGAAATCGTAGTCAAAAAGTAGAACTGCTGGCTCGTTGCTTTGACCACGCTTCTCTTAAAATGCGTTTTTATAAAGGATTTCGCATGTTAACTTTAGGCTGGTCGGACGGCTACACCTTCATGCCCATTGACTTCTCTTTACTCAGTTCCAAGAAGGCTCAGATTAATGGAATCTCTGAACAAATTGATAAACGTACCTGTGGGTATAAACGCCGTAAAAATGCTTTACAGTCAGAACCCGAACAGATCCCTAGTATGCTCAAACGAGCGCTTGCCAGTGGAATAAATGCAAGCTATGTTCTAATGGATTCTTGGTTTACTTTGCCTCCACTTGTCAAAGCCATTGTGGAACAAGGTTTAGACGTGATTGGCATGGTCAAGGAAACAAAACAACGTTGACGGAAAGCTGGTTTCGTTAAAGCAGCTCTATCGCCTGGCTCAACCCCTACAGTCGAAGAAGGGTATCCTTCGCTCTATCCGTACCGTTATGGCGAATGGAACTCCTGTAAAAGTTATATTCGTTCAAAACAGAAACAAGAAAAGTGAATGGCTTGCCCTCCTCAGTACGGACTGCACCCTTTCCGAACAGGAAATTGTTCGAATCTATGGGATGCGTTGGGATATTGAAGTGTTCTTTAAGACGACAAAATCGCTTTTAAAACTTGAAAAAGAGCTCCAAAGTCGCTCGTATGATGGGTTAATCAGCCATACCACTATTGTATTTGCACGTTTTATCGTGCTATCGTGGCAAAACCGCTGCAACACCGATCAAAGAACAATAGGCAGGCTGTTTTATGAACTTTGCGACGAAGTAAATGAACTTGATTGGGCTGTTGCATTGCAGCAGTTAATCGAGCTTCTTCAAGACGCACTAAAACAGACCAATAAAAGATTTAAAAAGTTAATTCAAAGTCAACTGGAACAGTGGATCTCTGGCCTACCTAGTTATATCAAAGCTTATTTGCCAATTTCACTCTGCGAAAGTTGAGTTGAAAGAAAAGGATTTTGTTGCTTTTTTAACAGAGGCTGGCAGATATGATAAAACAGCGGAGAAGTGTACGGTTTGCGGGATCATTTTGCCATCGTTTTCGGATTATTTGCTGAGAGGGCCGGCGGGAGCACTGGGGACAAAGTATAATGTGTTCAGCTATAGTGAACAAGGGCTGACCGTCATTCCAATCAATAATATTACGGGCAATATGTTACCGGACGAATCGGCATTTATTCCGGGAGAAAAGATCACAAGCATGAAAACTGTTTCGAAGCTGACTTACCACAGATTGTATGTTGGGACTTCGGATGGTACGGCTGTTTTCCGATTAAACAAAGTGCTGATTGGTTACGGGTGGCATAAAAGAAATTTGCCGTCATTCATTGCAACTGTAAACGGATTGGAAGAGCCGGTGCACATATAGAAGGAGCGGCTCTTTCCGCTCCCTTGTTACGCCTGGCTCAGCCCCTGCTCGAGCGTTTCCAGCATCATTTTTTGTTCCTGTGTATCCGCATGGTTCCAAATGACTTCAAAGAGGACGCCGAGCCCCGGGAGCATTTTTTCTTCGCCCCTTTGAATGGCATCGACAATCGTATCTTTTAACTGATCCTGCGTGTCCTCTTTTACATTGTGAATGACTGCTTTTCGCAAGTCCAAATCCATTTCGGTTCAGCTCCTTTGATCGCTTTCACTGCTAGCATTTCACATGGCCACAATTTTTATGTATACTATTCCAAGGAAAACTTAACGAAAAGGGAGCAAACACGTTGAAATACATACAATCCTTGCAAAATCCGCAAGTAAAGCATTGGAAAAAACTCGCCGCGAAAAAAGAACGCGAAAAAACATTTACTTATTTGCTGGAAGGGTTCCATCTCGTCGAAGAAGCGCTGAAAGAAGAAGTAGTGACAGAAATTATTGTTGAAGAAGGTGTGGACCTGCCAAACCGCTGGAATACGGAAGGGGTGCCGGTAACCACTGTCACGCATGAAATCAGCAAAACGCTTGCTGATACAGAAACGACGCAAGGCATTTTTGCTGTGTGCCGGATGAAAAAACAGCCGTCCAAAATCATCGGCAGGCGTTATCTTTTAATTGATGCCGTGCAGGATCCCGGCAATACAGGAACGATGATCCGGACGGCGGACGCAGCCGGGTTTGATGCCGTTATTTTCGGCAAGGGCACGGCGGATCCGTACAGCCCGAAAGTGTTGCGTGCGGCACAAGGAAGCCATCTCCACGTCGGGCTTTTAAAAGGCGATTTAAACATGTGGATTGAAAAACTGAACGAAGCGGCAGTGCCGGTTTACGGAACAGCGCTTGAAAACGGCGTAACGTTTCGCGAAGTAAATCCAGGTGATGCCTTTGCGATCCTTGTTGGCAATGAAGGAAGCGGCGTACACCCTGACTTGCTTGCGCAAACGGAACAAAATTTGTCCATCCCGATTTTCGGCAAAAGCGAGTCGCTAAATGTTGCGGTGGCAGCCGGCATTTTAATGTATGACTTTGCGATGCGGTCGTAATTTCGGCGGAAAAAGTGAATGTATCCATGTTTGAGGCAAAAAAGCAGACCTATAAAATGCATGAGGTGAAGCAGCGGCAGAAAGATGAAAAACAGCTGGGACAATTTTTCAGTATGGGTGCCAATAAGGAACGGGGGAGGGCGTTTTTGTGAGAGCGGGTGCACTGCTTGACCAGGATAAAAAGGTGACCCTCAGCACGTTCATTTATTGCGAAAAACGGGAAATATTCAGCGTGAAAACGGCCGCGCCTGTGACTAAAATGGGAAGGCACTTTATCCTCTAAGATAAACATCTAGAGAGAGGTCACTTTCCGTTTGAAATTGCGGGCATTTCCCGCTATAATAAAACATAATTGAAAAATGATAAAAACCATGACAGGGAAAAGTAGCTTGATCTTCGCCATGCAGGGAGAAAATGCCGTAGAC
>Ga0207789_1000245_pt1 | contig 28288 bp, 28 predicted proteins | sample HigsolmetaGSP12D_FD_184840 | JGI IMG/M metagenome (GOLD analysis project Ga0207789, IMG submission 184840) | High solid enriched microbial communities from the Joint BioEnergy Institute, USA - SP1-2-D (SPAdes) | ecosystem: Engineered > Bioreactor > SSF (Solid state fermentation) > Aerobic >...
CTGTTAAAAACATAAAACCACCACATTCTGCAAGGGTTGGTATTCCGTCAGCTATCGCCATTTTTACTGATTGTTTAACTGCTGTTTGTTCTGATAAATTTTTTGCAAATTGTTCCGGAAAACCTCCACCAATATAAAGACCGTCCACATTATCGGGAACTGTTTCTCCATTTAACGGTGAGAAAAAAGATAGCTTTGCCCCGAATGCTTCCAGTAGATCGAAATTTTCTTGATAATAGAAATGAAAGGCCGCATCTTTTGCAACGGCGATGTTCACCTTTTTTTCACGCTTTACATCAAAAATTGAAGAACCTGTCTTCGTAATTGTCGGTGCTTCTGCTAATTGTGTCAGTAAATTCAAATCAATCGTTTTCGCAACAATTTCACCAAGTTTTTCAAAAAGGCTGTTTAAATCACCTCTTTCAATGGAGGGAATTAGACCTAAATGCCGTTCCGGAAGAGATATATCAATCTCACTATTTACATAACCAATAACAGGAATTTCGCATTCTTTTTCGATGGCTGTTTTGACAAGGTGAAAATGCCCCTCTCCACCGACACGATTTGCGATAACACCAACAATGTTTGCCTGCTCGGCTAAAGCTTGAAATCCTTTCACAACAGCCGCTGCACTTCTCGCCATACTTTCACAATCGACAATAAGAATAACCGGGCAATTCAAAAGGGTACTAATTTCTGCTGTACTTCCTACATCTGATTCCGGCGAATATCCATCAAAAAATCCCATTACTCCTTCGATAACGGAAATATCTGCGTCTTCACTTGCCCGTAAATAAATTCCCTTTAACAAATCTTTTCCGAACATCCAACTATCCAAATTCCTTGAAGGACGGCCTGTTACGGCGGTATGGTAAGTCGGATCAATGTAATCTGGCCCACATTTGAAACCTTGAACTTGCCAATTTCTTTTTCGTAGTGCCGCCATTAGTCCAATCGTTATCATTGTTTTGCCGACAACGCTTCCAGTCCCGGCAATCACAATTCTTTTTGCAGCCATCTATCCATCATCCTTTTTCGTTTTTCATTTCACCAACATTCCACTCATTACCAACAATTTGAAAAACGAATGATCAATAATTAGGTTTAATATCGATCATATAAATGACCTTTGACTTAACAATCACTTGTTATAGGCTACACCGTTTACCACACAAAATGCTATCGCTATATAAACGGGTATATCATGCTTATATACATTATACGTTTTTTCCACTGCCAGATAAATGTTTCTTTTTTATTCATTTCATAAATATTTGCCGTATTCTGGTACAAAAGTTGTCCATCAATTTGAGGAAATGTATTTTAAAAAACAATAATTCTTGTGTATACTCGAACAAATTGGTAAGTTTTAAATACATACCATTTTTCACAGAAAAGGAAAGGAGGGCCCCCTTTGAGTTTGTTCCGCACGATTCGTAAAGTACTTCAATTTTTTATTGATAAACCGTTGGCACCGGGTATTCATATCCATAACCGCTATCAAATTATGAAATTACTTGGTACGGGTAGTTTTGGTCTGGTGTATAAATGTAAAGATTTACAAAAAAGTCAAATGGTTGCTGTCAAACAACTGCGTCCCACTAAGCAAAAGTTCAAAAAGGAAGTTGCATTTTTCAATCGGGAAATTCGCATGCTTGAAAAATTAAACCATAAGGCACTGCCAAAACTCTTGCATTCTTTTTCTGATAATCTTGGACATTTTTATGTCATGGAATATATCGACGGGAAAAATATGGGAGAAGTGATTTTTGAAGAAAAACGTGTGTACGATGAAAAAGCGGCATTGGAATTTATTCGTGCGTTGACGGGAGCGGTAGGGTATCTCCATCGACATGAAATATATCACGGTGATTTAAGAATCCCAAACATTATGCTAAGCGAAGAAAAACCGGTGATCATTGATCTCGGTCTGGCTTACTGGGAAAAAGAAGATTTTGTGGAACGAAATCTCTCATCCATTTTAAAATCAAAAAAGACTCAGGAAGAAAGGAAACAAGATGATTATCATGATTTAGGCGACCTATTATTATTCCTTTTATATACAACTTTTGAAAAGAAACATAAAAAAGCCCTCCCCTGGACAGAAGAGCTTCAACTCCATCGTTCAACGACCAATCTGCTAAAACGGCTGCTCGGAATTGATGTACCTTATTCATCGATTAATGAAATTTTGGAGGATATCGATGTCGCTATAGAAAAGTTATGAACTGCTGCGATACTTTTTCCTTTTAAAATAGTCGCTTCCCTTATACGGGTTGTGACTATAACGACGTTTGCTGCTGCTACCGAAAAAAGATGAATGGCCGTGGCGGTGTCGACTGCTGCTGCCAAAATGGGCATGATGTCTTCGTCTGCTGCTGGAGTGTGAGCCTAACAAATGTTTTAAAATCCTCTTCAATATTCATCCTCCCTTCTCAAAATAAATCCTATATAAACACTTACGATTGTAAGTCCATGTTGGTTTCAAAAAATTTACTATTTCCACGATGTTTTTTTATTAATCATCCAAAACGACAAATTTACAGAATCTTAACAAACCTTAACAAACCATTTATACCAAGTTAATTTTTCCCCTTTATTGTTAGTTATGTAAGATAAACAAGCAAATTTCTTAGGGGGAAACGAAAATGAAAAACTATAAGAAACTGGCATTATCTGCACTCATCACGGGAGCGGTACTACTAACTGCATGCGGACCTCAAGAAGGAACGAGTGGAAACGAATCAGGATCAAATGGAAATAAAGCTTCAGAACAATCCGATCAACAACTGAAAGGAACCGTTGCAGTGGACGGATCTTCTACTGTTTTTCCGATTATGGAAGCGGTCGTTGAAGAATACAATATGAATCAACCGAATGTAAAAGTTTCTGTCGGTATGTCCGGTACTGGCGGCGGATTTGAAGCCTTTGCTGCCGGAGAAACCGATATTTCTAATGCCTCCCGTCCGATAAAAGACGAAGAAAAAGCGGCATTAGAAAAAGCAGGAATTGAATATACGGAATTTGAAATTGCCTATGACGGCTTATCAGTCGTTGTGAATAAAGATAATGACTGGGTTGACTATTTAACAGTTGATGATTTGAAAAAGATTTGGGTGGAAGATGGTACGACAAAAAAATGGTCTGATATTCGTGATGGCTGGCCGGAAGAAGAAATCAAATTTTATTCACCGGGTACTGACTCCGGTACATTTGATTATTTCGATGAAGTTGTTTTGGACGGACAACCAATTGTTGAAAAAGCCACTTTGTCAGAAGATGATAACACACTTGTTACCGGTGTAACCGGAGATAAAAACGCCATTGGCTATTTCGGTTATGCTTACTATGCTGAAAACAAAGATCAATTAAAAGTAGTCCCGATTGATAACGGGAATGGAGCAGTTGAACCGACAAATGAAACGGTTGAAAGCGGCAAATACACTCCACTCTCCCGTCCGCTTTACATTTATGTAAAAAATGAATCCTTGTCAAAACCTGAAGTTTATGATTTTGTAAAATTTGCTCTTGAAAACGCAGGAACCCTATCTGAAGAAGTTGGCTATGTCAGCTTGCCGAAAGAAAAATATGATAAAGCTTTATCAACGCTTGAAGATTTAAAATAAAGAAAATAATCAAAGTGGGACAATCCCGGAGATATAAAGCAAAAAGGATAACATGTTTAGAGCTTTTCGATTTGGGAGGATTGTCCCAACTTGTTATGGATGAAAGGGGTTTTCAACATGTCCTCGCAAAAATATGCTGCAACATTATCGGTTCAAGAAATGATCGCAAAAAAGAAACGACAAAGAAAAAATTGGAGCGAAAAGATCATGCCGGTGATCTTACAGTTGACAGCGATTATTTCTGTATTAACCACACTTGGTATCCTTTTTACACTACTTGTTGAAACTTTTGCCTTCTTTAAAGATGTTTCATTAAAAGAGTTTATTACCGGTAACACCTGGTATCCTTTTTCTGAACCTGGTCAATATGGAATTATGCCGTTAATATCCGGAACACTCAGGATTACCGGTATTGCCATCCTCGTAGCAGTTCCAATCGGTCTTGCCGCGGCCATTTATTTAAGTGAATTTGCATCGGACAAAGTGAGAAGAGTTATTAAACCGGTTTTGGAAGTGCTGGCCGGAATTCCAACGATTGTATATGGATTTTTTGCGTTAACATTTGTCACACCAATTTTACAAAAAATAATTCCTTCATTGGAAATTTTTAATGCACTAAGTCCGGGGATAGTGATTGGGATTATGATTATCCCGACAATTGCCTCCCTTTCCGAAGATGCATTAGGTTCTGTTCCAATAGCGATTCGAGAAGGGGGCCTCGCTTTAGGCGCAACCAAGCTAGAGGTGACGTTGAAAGTTGTTCTTCCTGCAGCCGTATCCGGGATTGTTGCTTCGATTGTTCTTGGGATTTCCCGTGCCATCGGTGAGACGATGATTGTGTCTATTGCCGGGGGTTCGACACCAAATCTTGGTCTAGATATAACCGGTTCCGTTCAAACGATGACTGCCTATATCGTCCAAGTTGCTCAAGGTGATGCAGGTTACGGAACTACGATTTATTACAGTATATATGCGGTCGGTTTTGCACTCTTTATTTTTACATTAATCATGAATCTGCTTGCCCAGTGGATTTCAAACCGGGTTAAGGAGGATTATTAATTTGCTGATCATTTGCCGTAATTTCTTCAGCTTTGCCAAGGAGGTATACACCAATGAAACTGATTGACCAGGAGCAAGTCATTCGTCGCATGAAACCAAGATTATTTCGTAATACATTTTTTAAATATTTATTTCTTTTAGCAACTGGACTATGTCTCATTGTTTTAGCGGTTTTATTTGGTCGAATTTTTATACAAGGTTTGCCGTACTTAGATTGGCAATTCATGAACAGTTTACCATCCAGAAAACCGGAAGAGGCCGGAATTTATACGGCACTAAATGGAACCATTTGGCTGATGGTGGTTGTGGTACCGGTCACGATGATTTTAGGAGTCGGTGCGGCAATTTATTTGGAAGAATATGCGAAAAAAAACCGTTTCACCACATTTATCCAAGTCAATATATCGAATTTAGCAGGTGTTCCTTCTGTTGTATATGGCTTATTAGGATTAACTTTATTCGTCCGCACATTTGCTTTCGGTAAAAGCGTTTTGGCAGCCGGATTGACGATGAGTTTGTTAGTTTTACCGGTGATTATCGTCTCTAGCCAGGAAGCGATCCGAGCTGTGCCGAAAAGCTTTAGGGAAGCCTCATACGCCATGGGAGCAACGAAATGGACGACAATTTTACGAGTTGTCTTACCGGCATCCTTACCGGGGATATTAACGGGTTCCATCCTTTCCTTATCACGTGCGATTGGGGAAACAGCGCCACTTGTTGTCCTCGGTATTCCACTATTTTTAGCTTTTTTACCAAATTCGATTTTTGATGAATTCACGGCACTACCGATGCAAATCTACAACTGGACATCCCGCCCGCAAGATGAATTCCATGCATTGGCAGCAGCTGGAATTATTGTATTATTAGCGGTGTTGATCATTATGAATTCAGTCGCCATCATGATTCGAAATAAATTTTCTAAACGGTATTAACAGTGCTTGAAGATTGGTAATTTGTGAGAGATATCTATTTTAAAAATGGAGGTTTTTATAATGGCAATTGTGGTTGAAATGAGGAAAGAGAAATTAATGATAGAGCAACCAGAGGTCAATAAAGAAGCGGTTTACCTAACAAAGGACTTGAACTTATGGTATGGGGAAAATCATGCGCTAAAACAGATTAATCTAGATATTTTTGAGAATGAAATTACAGCTATTATCGGTCCGTCCGGATGTGGAAAATCTACCTATATTAAAACATTGAACCGGATGGTCGAGCTTGTTCCGGCCGTAAAAACATCCGGGGAAATATTCTATCGCGGCAGGAACATTTTTGATAAAAACTATGAAGTAGAGGAATTAAGAACCCGAGTCGGTATGGTTTTTCAAAAGCCAAACCCATTTCCCAAATCAATCTATGATAATATCGCCTATGGTCCACGTATCCATGGTATTAAGGATAAAAAAATTCTTGATCAAATTGTTGAAAAAAGTTTGCGAGGGGCGGCCATTTGGGATGAAGTAAAAGATCGGTTGAAGGAAAATGCTTACGGTTTGTCAGGCGGTCAGCAACAGCGACTTTGTATTGCCAGATGTCTTGCCATTGAGCCAGATGTTATCTTGATGGATGAACCGACTTCCGCTCTTGACCCGATTTCAACATTGAAGGTGGAAGAACTTATTCAAGAATTGAAAAAAAACTTCAGTATCATTATCGTAACCCACAATATGCAGCAAGCGGCACGGATTTCCGATAAAACAGCATTTTTCCTAAACGGTGAAGTTATTGAGTATGACCAAACGGATAAAATTTTTTCAACACCTAGTGATAAGCGGACTGAAGATTATATTACCGGACGATTTGGCTGATATAATGGGTCAATATTTTTCACTCGGAGACGCCGTTTCAATACTATTTTTTCAAAGCCATTTTTGTAGAGTGAATAATAATTTCTCACAATCATTGTTTGCTGAGATATTGAGGATAGATTTTCATTAGAATAATCCTTCTGTTTTTAATTTAATTTTAATGGCGGGGAGGTCCACTACTATCTCTCCCCCCGATAGCGAAAGAATCGTGCTTATGTTTGACATCTCATTTTTTAAAGACATGAGATTAATCAATAACGAAGAGCTTTCCATGCTTGATATATTAAACGGTATTGAAAAGTCCAGTCTTTCATGTCAATTATGAGAAATAACCGTCTTCTTGACAATTTGTAAAGATAAAATTATATTAATATATGACTTTAGCACTTAAACGCTTTTATGTGATAAAGTAAATATAGTGGTATTATGATTTGAATTACGACTTGGGAGGAACAGCATGAATATAAAGAATTCCTATTATACTCCATCAGTAGCAGAAGCTGTACTACTTTCGGCTACAAGTATTTTCTTACTAAGTTTTGGCATTATTAAATTTGGGATCGCACCGCATATCCCCATTTTATTTGTTATTATTTTTTTATTATTTTATAGCCTATTGAGGAAAATCCCTTTTAAAGTAATGGAGGAAGGATTAATTAATGGGGCAATGGCAGGTATCGGAGCAGTCATTTTGCTCCTATTTATTGGTTTATTGATTGGAAGTTGGATGATTAGTGGAACCATTCCAACTTTAGTTTATACAGGCTTTTCACTGGCTACAAGCCACTACTTTTACGCCATTGTATTTGTAATAACAGCACTTGTCGGTGTCAGTATTGGCAGTTCACTGACGACAGTCGCGACCATCGGTGTTGCTTTTATTAGTATTGCCCAAACGATCGACCTCTCTATGGCGATTACTGCCGGAGCTATTGTTTCCGGTGCTTTTTTTGGAGATAAAATGTCACCGTTATCCGATACAACCAATTTGGCATCAACGATTGTTAAAGTTGATCTGTTTGAACATATTCGTAATATGGGATGGACAACGGTACCGGCGTTTTTATTGTCACTAATCTTGTTTATTTTTGTTTCCCCGTCTGTAGAGGAAGCAGATCTATCAAATATTGATTTTTTTCAAGACTCATTATTCTCAACAGGGCTTATTCATTGGTATAGTTGGCTACCTCTAATTTTATTGGTTGTTCTTTCAATAAAAAATGTCCCTGCTATTTTTTCTTTGGCAGCAAGTTCACTTTTGGCCATTGTTCTTTCTTTTATTAATCAAAAGATGCCAATTGACGAATTACTTAATGTTTTGTTTAATGGTTATGTGTCAAAGACAGGCAATACAGCTTTAGATGAACTGTTGACAAGAGGTGGTGTCAGCAGTATGTTTTTTACGATCAGCCTGGTTTTGCTTGCTTTAGCAATGGGGGGATTGCTCTTTACGCTGGGTATTGTTCCGAGACTTATAGAATCCATTGGAAAACTTTTAAATAGTGTCGGGAGTGTGATCACCCTATCAGCAATGACAGCCATTGGTTTAAATGTCATGATTGGTGAGCAATATTTGGCTATTTTACTTACCGGTGAATCGTTCCAGTCACCATTTGCTAAGGTCGGTTTGGCAAACAAAAACTTGTCTCGTGTATTAGAAGATGCCGGTACAGTTGTTAATCCCCTTGTGCCATGGAGTGTTTGCGGTGTTTTTATTACTAGTATGCTTGAAGTACCGGTTTTAAGTTATCTACCATTTGCCTTTTTTTGTTGGTTATGTCCCGTCTTCTCTGTAATGTTTGGTTTAACCGGGAAGACATTAACTTATTTAAAATGAAGTTTATATCTATCACAGGGAATTTTATTAACTAGAAGCACAACATTCTTTCAGTTTGAATTGGTAGATAATATTTGATAAATCATATTTTTATTCCTTATCCATAGAAAAAATTTATGTGTACAAACAAAATGGTTTATAGAAAAACTTGCTTCAGCTGTTAACGGGTGGTTGTGGAGTCCAGTTTCGGTTGCCTTTATTTAATTTTTGAAAGGAAGTTCGTTATTTATTGGGAGAAAAATGAAAGGGACCCCATCAGATGATAAAGAGTCCCTAAAAAATCTATTTATCATTATTTAGCTATTGATAAGTTTTGAAAAATGGACAGGGCTTCCGAGTAAAGTTATTTTCTTTGTTTTCGAGCTTTTACTCGACTATCGGCAGCGTTGGACCGTGCAATAGCTTCTCGATCTTGCAAATCGGTCAATTCCTGTGCATACTCGATATCGATGCCATCGGACTTCATATTTTTTGGAACTTGAGGTAAGTTTGCTTTATTTTTGTCACGAGTTTTTTGTCCACGAGCTCGTCCCATATTGAGACCCCTTTCGTTAGATGTTTTGAAGATAAATGATTTTCATTTTTTTTAGATTTACTAAGTAACTCAAAAATATGGTAGGTAAGTGTTAGCAAGTCCATTATTTTTCCTGGGCGGCTCGGTCAGCTCGTTTAAAATCACGGCCAAAGGAAATTTCCAGAGCTTTTCTCAACTGTTTCTTTTCTTCTCCACGGTTTTTCCTTGAATTAGCCATTGTTTTTCCACCTCCGTCTTTATGTACACACCATATATTTATTTTTTCCATTCATCAGCGAAGCATACTTAGACGAGCGAAATTGCATACAAATTTTCCATTTTATGATACATTTGTGCTAAAGAAACACGAATGGAGGTGTTCATTCTGCCAATCATAAAGAAGATTTCCGTTCAGGAAAAAAATAGCGAACGCTATAATGTGTTTTTTGATGATGGAAAAGATGGTCAATACGCCTTTAGTGTCAGCGAGGATGTATTAATAAAATTTGAATTACGAAAAGGGAAAGAACTTGATGAACAACAACTTGCGGAAATTTTTTATAATGAGGAAATACAAAAGGCATACATTCAAGCTGTTCATTACTTGTCCTTCCGAATGAGATCAATAAAAGAAGTTAAAGATCATTTACAGAAAAAAGATTATGAGGAAAATGTAATACAAGAAGTGATTCGTCGCCTCTTGGAACAAAAATATTTGGATGACAGGGAGTTTGCACTTGCTTTTGTAAAAACCCAAATGACTACTTCAGATAAAGGTCCAAACCTTATTAAGGAAGATCTGCGGAAAAGAGGAATCCATCCGAGTATCATTGATGAATCATTGGTGCTGTTTACGGACGAAGACAAATTGGAAAAGGCAGTTAAGCTTTGTGAAAAACAAATATTGAAAAATAAAGCGGTTTCCACAAAGCAGTTGTATAGTCATTTACATATTTTTTTAGTACGGAAAGGTTTTGAACAGGAAACGATTCAGAAAGCTGTTTCGATTGCATTAGAAAATATCTCTGATCAACGTGATGAAGAGGCAATAATAATTCAAGGTGAGAAAGCTTTGAAAAGATATCGCTTAGAACCACCTGAAAAAAGAATCATGAAAGTCAAGCAATTTCTTTATCGTAAAGGATTCCCACTTTCTGAAATTGAAAAATTTATTAACGGACTTGACGTTAACGATTATAAATAGTGTTATCACTTGACCATAAGAAGAAATGTCGTCTATAACGGTGAAAAGACAAAATCGGTGTGGAAGGTGTTATAAATGACTGAAAAAAGATATAGTGAAATGTCGGAAAATGAATTGAAACAAGAAATTGCATATTTAAGGGAAAAGGCAAGAAAAGCAGAGCAGCTTGGTATGATAAATGAATTTGCCGTGCTTGAGAGGAAAGCTTTGATGGCGGAATGCTATTTACTAAACCCGGAAAATTTCAAAAAGGGTGAAATCTATCGACTGCGTAATGAACCGGATACGTACTTCCGAATAAAATATTTGAAAGGTTTGTTTGCTTGGGGAAACCGTTTGAATGGTAGAGGGAAAGAAGAAGGAATTCCGATTTCGCTATTGGAAGAAGTCAAATAATAACCACTAACCTTTCCTTGAGGGGATTGATCTAGCCGATGGACAGGAAAGCAGCATAGTGAAAGTAAAAATGTGAGTGAGGGAGCCCGCACTTAATGGACTCCCATTTTAAGAGTTATGAGTCTTCTCTTTCTCTTTGATTGGAAGCATGCATCCGTTCCTGTGGTCTTGTATTAATCGTCCCGTCTGCCCTTAATGAGGCAAATCTTGCTTGTGCACGGGGCATGCCTTCCAATTTTTGGTCCTTTTGATTGGGAAATCCTCTTTCTTTGTTACGTACCATTGTTATTCCTCCTGTATGTGTGTTTACCATCTTGTTGCCGGAAACAATAAATTTACATATAATGGTATAGAGTTTTTGACAAATAACATTTAACTTAACAGAAAAAGCTAGTGCGTAAAAATAATACGCATGAGTAGTATGGCTAAAAACGATTTCGTCTACTACAATTTTTAGGGGATTATTGGGGCAGGATTTCCAGCTTTTTTCGAATTTTATCTTTGCTATAAATCCAACCGGTATATGAAGTTAAAATGTTCATATTATGATCCATCTTAACAACAGCAAAAAACGGGTAATGTTCTTTGCTGCGATAGCGTAAGTCGATGAAGCGAACTTCAATATAATGGCTTCCTTCTTCTATTTCCCAGCGATAAACTGGTGAAAAGGAAAGAAAGGCTGCGACATTAGTATCTTTGATTGCCCGATTCATAACCGGTGTATCTGGAAAAGGAATTCGCTCAAATTCATCAACGATTGTAAAACTGTTCTGATAGGCGTAAGCAACAAAAAATCTATTTTTGGTAATAACGGCAACACGCCAGTGAAAAAATTTTATCGTTGGACTTATTATGATTTGTTCTGTATTCGGAATTCGCCTTTTAATTATGGATACTAATGTTTTCTTAATAGAGTACCGGTACAAATAATAACCAATCAAAACAATGTACATGGTGGGAAATATCACTCGCAATTCACCTCCAAATAGCCAAAATCCGATACCGAGGGCATGAATGCCGAAAATAAACGGGTCGAATGTGTTGATCAAACCGAGTGCAACCCATTTGGAGGAGAACGGACGTAAAGCTTGGGTACCATATGCATTAAAAATATCAACAAATACATGCAAAAAAACTGCAAGAAACGTCCATAACCAAAGATGCAACTTGTTAATTTCAGGATTAAATAAATACATTATTAAGACGATGAAGAGTGGCCACAAAACAACTGCCGGAATTGAATGAGTAATACCGCGATGGTTGCGAATATACACCGCATTATTACGTAATTTTAATACAGTATCGATATCAGGAATTTGCGAACCGACAATGGTTGCGATCAAAACGGATTGATAAGTCTCAGGATGATTATATACAACCGGATCAATGCTGGCCAATCCACCAAGGGCAATACCCATGACAAAATGTGTACCAGTATCCAAAAAAATACCTCCAGTATGATATTTTAGACAGGCATATGACTAATTTATATACTATATAGAATAAATTTTGTGCGAATAATAAATTCTGCTTAATTTAATTAAAAATGATATGATTATTCTTAGCATAATTCATAGAAAACATTATATACAAATTTTATTTTAATCAGATTTTACCATGTGGAGGACAAGCTGTGAATGAAAGAGTATCCATACTTTTAAAAGAATTTGACATCGAGGAATTTCAAAAATCTTTGATTGAATGGTTTCAAGAGGAAAAGCGGAACCTTCCGTGGCGTGAAGATAAGGATCCATATAAGATTTGGGTTTCAGAGGTTATGTTACAGCAAACCCGTGTAGATACGGTGATCCCTTATTTTTATCGTTTTATTGAGAAATATCCGAATATCGAAGCATTAGCTAATGCGGATGAAAAAGAGCTATTGAAGACTTGGGAAGGATTAGGGTATTACTCACGTGTAAAAAATTTGCAAGCAGCGGTAAAGGAGGTGCAAACGCATTACGGCGGGGTTGTGCCTAATGAGAAAAAAAGCTTTAGTAAATTAAAAGGTGTCGGACCTTATACTGCCGGAGCCGTTTTAAGTATTGCCTATGACAAACCCATTCCGGCAGTTGATGGCAATGTGATGCGGGTCTTATCTCGGGTTTTTGAAATAGAGGATGATATTGCGAAGGCAAGTACGAGGAATTTTTTTGAAGAATTAGTGGAAAAATTGATTTCCCATGAAGATCCGTCGAGTTTCAATCAAGGGTTGATGGAACTCGGGGCATTAATTTGCAAACCGACTACACCGGACTGCTTGTTATGTCCAGTCCGTGATCAATGTCATGCCTTTCAACATGGTACAGAAACTAGTTTTCCGATAAAAAGTAAACAAAAAAAAGGTAGGACCGTTCAGTATATTGCAGCAATATTACTGGATGAAAGGGGAAAAGTCGTTATTCACAAGCGATCTGACGAAGGATTGCTAGCAAGTCTTTGGGAATTTCCAAACGAAGAAGTTATTAGTGGGAAAAATAATATGATTATCGATTTTGAAAATAAATGGTTGGAGGAGTATGGGGTAGATGTGAATTTAATGGAACCATTATGTGTTGTTGAACATGTGTTCTCTCATTTATCATGGAAGATTCATGCTTTTGTCGGCTTGGTAACGGGGAAGTTGCCTCAAGATATGAAAGTTGTGGCTAAAGAGGAAATAGATGAATATCCGTTCCCAGTTCCGTATCAAAAAATTTGGAAAGAGTATAAAAAGAAGGTCGCTATATGAGTATGCGTACATATGAAATGTCCCTCCATATTTACTTTAGAAAGGAATGAGTGTATGTCGAACAAAGTAGCTTTAGTAACCGGGGCCAGCCGTGGAATTGGCAAAAAAACAGCTCTCCGCTTGGCAGAGGAAGGTTATGATATTGTTATTAACTATGTTCGCAGTAAATCGGCTGCAGAGGAAACAGCTAAAGAAATTGAACAAATGAGGAGAAAAGCCCTTGTTGTCAGAGCACATGTAGGGGATGTTGATAAAATCAAAGCAATGTTTCAAACGATTGATGAAACATTTGGTCGCCTGGATGTTCTTGTTAATAATGCAGCTTCCGGTGTTTTACGTCCGGTAATGGAAATTGAGGAAACTCATTGGAACTGGACAATGAATGTAAATAGTAAGGCACTCTTGTTTTGTGCGCAAGAAGCGGCAAAATTAATGGAACGAAATGGTGGCGGCAAAATAGTTAGCATTAGTTCAATTGGTTCCATCCGTTATTTGGATAACTACACACTTGTTGGAGTGTCAAAAGCTGCCCTCGAAGCATTAACCCGCTATTTGGCTGTTGAATTAGCACCGAAAAATATTGTTGTGAATGCTGTGTCCGGTGGTGCGATAGATACAGAAGCACTTAAACATTTTCCAAATCGAAATGAATTGTTGGAAGATGCCAGAAAAAACACGCCTGCCGGAAGAATGGTAGAGATGGATGACATGGTCAATGCAATTATGTTTTTTTTATCTGATCAATCATCCATGATTCGTGGACAAACGTTGATCGTTGATGGTGGAAGATCACTGTTGGTTTAAATGAGTTTTTTTCATTGATATTTTATGAAGAAAACATGATCGTTTTTCAATTCGATCGATAAAAATGGTGAAATAACGGAAAAGTAAACTTTTTGAATATAAAAGATGGAATAATTATTCATTTGGTCATTCCATAAATTTCCACAAAATCTTTGGATACTTATCCCTCCACTTGGATATCTTAAGAACGTGGAGGTGATAACAGATGGCAAAAAACAATAAAACACAAGCTGGTACAAATTTCCAATCTGCACAAGGTGGACAAAGCCAATTCGGTACTGAGTTTGCTAGTGAAACAAATGTACAAAAAGTAAAACAACAAAATGCTAAATCTGCACAAGGTGGACAAAATCAATTTGGTACTGAGTTTGCTAGTGAAACGAACGCACAAGAAGTACGTCGTCAAAATCAACAAGCAGAGGCTAACAAACATAAACAATCATAATATAGACATCATTGGGTGAACCATTAAGAACCAATCCCTTATAAGTTCAAAAGGTGCTTCATTATTGGAGCACCTTTTTTGGCAAATAGGAAAGTAAAAATTTTTTAATTTCTACTTTCCTAACGCATAAGTGCATCTATAACTTGGGACGAGTTTCGTGTCTAGCTCCGAGCGCCAGCGACTGAGAAATTAGCTCCCCTTTAATGTATTTCTGCGCCAAGGTCTATTCGAGGAAGCGGATGTTCAGCTCGTCGCAAAGCTTCATGAAGTCAATCATGGAAGATTACTCATGGAATTTGAGGAAGTAGCCTAAAGTACTCCTGCGCCAAAGTCTATTCGAGGAAGCAAAACTGTTCTCATTGCGGGGATGCCGTTTGTACGTCGCGATTAGGGCGTCCTGCACCTTTCTTATATTCCGGTTTTAAAAATTTGATTGAAACGTTATAATATAAAAATAACGAATATAAATCGGAATCAATTATATTTTTATAGAAATAAAATTTGAGCGGGATATAGAAGGTAGGGATTAAAAATGGGAGTTCCCATGGAAGGAGAAACAATCCAAATACATAGCTATAAACATAATGGACATATTCATCGCATATGGGAAGAAACAACGGTGTTAAAAGGAACAAACACAGTAATCATTGGGGGAAATGATCGAACAATGGTAACAGAATCAGATGGACGAACTTGGATTACGAGAGAACCGGCGATTTGTTATTACCATTCTCAATGTTGGTTTAATATTTTAGGTATGCTTCGAGAAGATGGAATTCACTATTATTGCAATTTAAGTTCACCCTTTGTGTTCGATGATGAAGCATTAAAATATATCGATTATGACTTAGATATAAAAGTATTTCCCGATATGACTTATGTTTTACTTGATGAAGATGAATATGACGAACACCGGAAATTAATGGGCTATCCGGATGTGATTGATAAAATTTTGAAAGCAAATATGGAGAAATTAATTGATTGGATCCGTCAAAAAAAAGGACCGTTTGCACCGGATTTTGTTGATCGATGGTATGAACGCTTTTTAACATATAGAAGTTTTTAATAAAAATCGGTTGGTTAAAAAGTATGGAGACCACTGAAAAAGTGCGAAAAAATTTTTCTTGACGCCATATCTAGAAGTCCTTTTGTGGTTAACCATACTATATATTATGGTCGTGAACTTATTTCAAGTAATTTTTCAGTGACCCTAAAGGTAGGCTTTAGAATATTTAGGTATAAGAATAAAAGGATTGCCTTCTTTATGTTATACCTAAACTGTAGGCCGTTTTGTTTTCCTTTTGTAGGAACGGGATTGACATAGAATGATTTTTAGGGAGAGAGAAAAATGGCGAGTATCAAACGGTACATGAAATTCGTGAAACCGTATCGCATTCAAATCATTGCAACACTGTTTATCGGTATGATTAAGTTTGCCATTCCGTTACTAATTCCGCTGCTATCGAAATATTTGATTGATGATGTCATTGTGAATGAAACTTTATCGAAACAGGAAAAGTTTTCTCATTTAGGAATAGCAATGGGACTAATGGCATTTATTTTTATTTTTTTACGCCCACCGGTAGAATACTATCGCCAATACTTTGCTCAATGGACGGCAAATAAAGTATTATTTGATATTCGTGAAAAATTATATGTACATTTGCAAAAACTAGGATTGAAGTATTATTCAAATAAGAAGACTGGTGAAATTATTTCCAGGGTCATAAATGATGTCGAACAAACAAAGGATTTTGTCGTAACCGGTCTTATGAATGTATGGATTGACTTGGCGACGATTGTGATTACGGTAACGATTATGTTTACAATGAATGTAAAATTAACATTAATCTCTTTACTAATGTTTCCGTTTTATGGTTTTTCCATTAAATATTTTTTTGGGAATTTAAGGAAGTTAACTCGAGAACGTTCACAGGCTTTAGCTGAAGTGCAAGGATATTTGCATGAACGTGTTCAAGGTGTTTCCGTTATCAAAAGTTTTGCCATTGAAGAAAATGAGAAAAAACGATTTTATAAAACGAATAACAATTTCTTACATAAAGCGTTAAAACATACAAGCTGGAATGCAAAAGCGTTTGCTGTTGTCAATACGATTACTGATATATCACCGCTTTTGGTAATTGCCTTTGCGAGTTATGAGGTTATTTTGGGGAATTTAACGGTTGGTACAATGGTTGCATTTATTGGCTATATTGACCGACTCTATAATCCGCTTCGAAGACTTGTCAACTCTTCAACAACATTAACCCAAGCAATTGCATCAATGGACCGCGTCTTTCATTTGCTGGACGAGGAGTATGATATCGTCGAGAAAATAGATGCAAAGCCGCTTAAGAACACTGAAGGAAATATTGAATTTGATTCTGTTTCTTTTTCCTATGAAGAAACGGATCCCCCTGTTCTTGATCGCATTAATTTACAAATTACAAAGGGACAAACGGTTGCTTTTGTCGGAATGAGTGGAGGCGGAAAGTCAACATTAGTCAGTCTGTTACCACGATTTTATGATGTATCGGAAGGAAGAATTTTGCTTGACGGTAAAGATATTCGTGATTTGAAAGTGAAAGACTTGCGAGATCAAATCGGAATGGTTCTCCAAGATAGCATTTTATTTAGTGATACGGTGAAAGAAAATATTTTATTGGGGAAACCGGATGCATCAAATGAAGAAGTGATTCATGCAGCAAAACTTGCCAATGCCTATGATTTTATTATGAATTTACCCCAAGGATTTGATACAAAGGTTGGGGAAAGAGGTGTGAAATTATCTGGTGGGCAAAAACAGCGAATCGCGATTGCACGGGTTTTTTTGAAAAATCCACCAATTATTGTATTGGATGAAGCCACTTCCGCATTAGACTTGGAAAGTGAACACTTGATTCAGGAAACATTGGATCATTTAGCGAGAGATCGAACAACTTTAATCGTTGCCCACCGGCTGTCGACGATTACTCATGCTGATTGTATCGTCCTTATTGAACATGGAAAAATTGTCGAGAAAGGAACACACGATGAATTGATGGCGAAAAAAGGCCAATATTATGATTTGTTTACGGTTCAACAATTAGACTAAGATGACAGGGTATAGTATTTTGGTAGATTGATAGAAAGCGAATAATCAAAATTCATTTGCAAAAGATTGAGCAAGGGTGCCACCCCGGTTGCTAAGTTCTGTTGCTTTCGTGTTAATGGTGATAAAGTAAGAAAGACTTATCTCCTTTTTTAAAAGATAAGAAAGTATAAAAATACAAGTAAATAACTTTGGATTAGTTTTATTGTCTAGCTCCGAGCGCCAGCGACTGAGAAACTAGCTCCCCTCAATGTGCTCCTGCGCTATAGCCTATTCGAGGAAGCGGATGTTCAGCTCGTCGCAAAGCTTCATGAAGTATTTCAAGGAAGATTTATCATGAAGTTCGCTCAAGTAGTAGCTTCACTACGATAAGTCAACATCGGCTCGTCCCTCGCCGTGTTTCCTTTATCTCATTGCGGGGCGCTCCAGTTTGTACGTCGCTAAGCGGGCGCTCTGCGCTTTTCTTATAAAAAAAATTCCGCGTGTTGTATTGTTGTGGAATGTATTCCCGTTTTACATATTTACTTGTAAAAGCGCTCAGTACTGCTGAGTAATTCATATAGAACTGCACCGAATCTCCGACTTTGTAATCCTTTTTACATTTTGTTAAGTCCAAAATCAAGTGATCGGAACTCGCTCCTATAATTACAATTCTTTTGTCGATCGGAACAAGACCTAAATAATCAATGTCCTGTCTACCAATGGCGACGATTCCCCGGAGCATTTGTCCCTTATCCTCAAATACTGGTTTTTGACCAAATGCGTCCATACCGATATTTCCGATCGGTACAGAAGGCTTTTCCTTTATTTCAACCAATTCAGCTGAAAGGGTAAATACATCATGATGCATTCTGTCATATAATCGTCCGAATGCAGTTTCCCTTCCGATAATAATCGCTTCACCTAAACGTAAATTATTAATGCCGTCAGGAATACCATTTTTATCTAGTAAATAAAGCGAACTTGAGTTGCCACCGGAAATCATTGACAGTGACAAGCCGTATGAGGACTCAATTGAATTTTTATAATCAACAAGTTTTTGTAGAATACCTTTCTCAGGAATGACACCACCAAAACAGGTTAAATTAACAGCCAACCCAAATAATCGAATATTTGTCATTACTCGTATTTCATTAACCGCTTTGTGTAATTCTTGGGCATCAAAATATCCTTCGCGAAGATCGCCTAAATCGACCATGAGGACAATTTTATGGGTCTTCTTCTGTCTTTTTGCTTCATTGTTTAAAGAACGAACCGTACTGATTTCAGAATTAAAACTAATATCAGCATAGCGAATCACATCCTCTATTTCACTATGCATCGGAATGCGAATAAGGATTTTTGATTTCTTCACTTCGGGATAATTTTTAATGTTCTCAATTCGGGCATCCCCCAGATAATCAACATATTTATTTTCGTCTGCTGCCTTGACAATTTTTGGATCAGCGGCGTACCCTTTAGTAATATGAGTAAACGTTAAACCCTTTGCTTTCATCTTTTTACCAATATAATCAAGATTATCTGTAAATTTTTTCAGGTCAATTATAATTTTTGGGTTCATCCAAATACCTCCTTTTATCTCACTTAACTCGTAAAACTACAAGATCGGTATTTCAAAAGGAAAGCAAATGGTGGAACATTTCTACTTTTCATTACTTGGCTTACTTTTATTTTAAGATAGTAATTATAATAGACGCAAGAAAGATGAACCTTTCAAAACAGCTATAACCAATGACCGGACTCTTTTTTGATTGTGAAAAAAATAATGTTTTTGCTCATAACGATAAGTATTTTTATTTTTTTAAATAAAAAATAGTGTTATACTATTCCCATCGATATTCTTTGCTTAACCATGGGAGTCTTAACTTCCTGTTTAGAGTGGGAGAAAAACGCAGAAACTTTTATACTACTAGATTGTTTTTTTAGGAGGTAATAGCAATGAGTTTGAAAAAAATATTAACGCTTGCTGGATCAGATACAAGTGGTGGAGCTGGAATGCAAGCAGATTTAAAAACATTTCAAGAACACGGAACATATGGCATGACTGCCCTTACATCAATCGTAGCGATGGACCCGAATGAAGGGTGGAAACATAATGTTTTTCCAATTGAAACAAATATTGTGGATAAACAACTGGAATGTGCCTTTTCCGTTGGTTTGGATGCAATGAAAACCGGTATGCTTGGTTCAGTTGAAATCGTTCAGCTTGGCGCGAAGTATATCGATCAATACAGTTTAAAAAATGTTGTCATCGACCCGGTTATGGTTTGCAAAGGGGAAGATGAAGTCCTTTTACCGGAAACGGTTGATGCTTCCCGTGAGCTTCTTTTACCTAGGGCACTTGTTACAACTCCAAATCTTTTTGAAGCTTGGCAATTATCAAAAGTAGGTCCTATTAAAACAATAGCTGATATGAAAAAAGCAGCTGAAAAAATTCATGCCCTCGGTGCAAATAATGTGGTTATTAAAGGCGGTAAAGCTTTGGAACATGAAAAAGCGGTGGATCTATTCTATGATGGAAAAGAGTTTGTCCTTTTAGAAACTGAAAAAATTGATACAACGTATAACCATGGTGCCGGTTGCACATTTGCTGCAGCGATTACAGCAAACTTGGCAAAAGGTGAAGAGGTATTTGCGGCTGTGTTCAAAGCCAAACAATTTGTTGCTGCAGCTATCCGGCATGGTTGGAAGCTGAATGAATTTGTTGGTCCTGTCATGCATGGTGCATACAATTTATTTAAAGACGATGTGCCAGAAATTAATCGAGTGACAGTTTAATCATCTCATTAAGGATTGGCCGGGTAATGAGCCTTTTAGTTTATAAAAACAAGAAAAGTTCAGGCTCCACACTTAGTGACATTGTCGCTAAGTGTGGAGCCTTGTGCTTTTCTTTTTATGATCCATCAACATCTATTTCTTCACGATGATATTGATGCAAACTGCTGATAAGGATTTCTAATTTTTCAAGTTGCTCATTATAATCAAGTATGGAAGCCATAAATTGTAACATATGGTCCATTTTCAACTGTTCGGAGCTGATTTTTTGCATGTCGTCAAATAAATGTAGCAGTTCATTTCTTTTTTCCACGTATTCTTCCATTTCTTCCTTATGAACTTGAACTGCTTTTCCAATATATCGGAGTAATAGGTGTTCGTGATTGTTATTTAAATGGACGATAATATTCATTAATTGTTCCCTAATATTTGTTGGTAATTGGTAAATGTCATATGGATAATAGTGTAATTTCCTCAAGATTTCCAATGCCCTTTTTGCTGTTGTAATCATTTGGCGATAAATAACAACCTTCCGTATTTTCCCGAGTTTATGCTTTTTCAAAAATGTTCTTTCTTCTTTATAAAGTAAATAAACATGTTCAACATGGATAAATTGTTCTTTTAATAATTCGAGATCTTTTTTTATTAAGGTATGGTCAACTGCATCATGGTTTGTAATCCTTGTCCATTTTAATATATCATTCGTTATATCGGAAATAGATGTATAAAGTTTTGTTTCGTATTTTGGTGGTAAAAAGATCAAGTTAATGATAAAAGCTGACAATATTCCTAGCATAATGGTGGCAAATCGTAAAATCGCAAAAGTAATAAAATCATCTTGGGGTGTTTCCATTATAACGATTAAGGTTACAACCGATAATGATACTGTATCAATTTTTAACTTCAAATTAATAATAATAAGGATAATTGCCGCAAGTCCAACGATTATATAGTGATTTCCAAATAACAAAACAAAAACAATAGCGATAATTGCTCCTATCACATTTCCTTGTACTTGTTCTAAAATGGTTAAGTACGACCGGTAAATGGATGGCTGAATGGCAAAAACAGCAGAAATCGCTGCGAAAACGGGTGATGGCAGATGAAAAAGTTCCCCCAGCATAAGAGCTAATACAATTGCCAACCCAGTTTTAAAAATTCGGGCACCTAGTTTCATGAAAATTACCCCTTCTTAAGAGAAGTTTAATATCCTTGAAAAATTGTAGTGTACTAGTGGGTTAAATACAATAGGCAAAACACATATTTTTAAAATCGTTCATCTACAAATTATCCCGTTCTTTCCTTAAATCCACGGTCGTTCTGATGATAAAAGAAGCTGGGATGGTATAACCAATCATTGCTTCCATAATCGCAATTCCCCTTCCTATACCAACAGGAACAACATCACCATATCCGACTGAGAATAAAGTGAGCCCACTAAAGTAAAAACATGTATGTAGTGAAGTTAACGTATCTTCCACTTTAGCCCCTTTTTCAAGCAAAATGGTAAAACCGTTTTGAATAAAGATAAAATAAATAAGACCAAATCCAAGAAAAATGGTTGAATATATAAATATTAAATAGATAAAACTTTCCCAGGATAAATATTTCTCCTGTAAAGCAGCAGGAACAAATAAAGTTTTTAGACTTAATGCGATTATAAATATAATAACAAATAATAATAGATATCCAACCATTTAAACCACATCCACAATTTTTATTGAAGAATCAATTAAATCCAAATTTTAGCGGTATATCGAAGACTCTACCTCAAAAGTCGAGTTAATAAAGAAGATAGCTGGGAGTTTATCTCATTGATAAGATTGGGATAAATGTGAAACAGCATCTTTTATAATATACGCTTGTCCGCTTGGAAAAATGTCAAAGGGGAAAAGACTTGTTCCTGTATGTTTTAGTTGTATTAATCAATGGATTGTTTTAATCTAATGCTTAGAAGATGAATTAGGAGGGACGTAAAATGACAATTACAGTTGGAGAAAAAGTACCTGATTTTGAACTGCTTGCAAATGATGGGAAAAAGGTCAAATTATCTGATTTTCATGACAAATATATAGTTCTATATTTTTATCCAAAAGATATGACTCCAGGGTGTACAACAGAAGCGTGTGATTTCCGTGATTATCATCAAGATTTTGCGGACGTGAATGCAGTTATTTTAGGAGTAAGTGCCGATCCGATCGAAAAACACCAAAAATTTATTGAAAAACATGGATTGCCCTTTTTGCTAATAGCAGATGAAGATCATAAATTAAGTGAACAATTCGGTGTATGGAAAGAAAAAAATATTTTCGGAAAAGTCGGTTTTGGTATCGAACGTTCGACATTTATTATTGATAAGAATGGGATTCTCGTTAAGGAATGGCGAAAAGTTAAAGTAAAAGGTCATGTGGAAGAGGCATTGCAATTTATTAAAGACAATTTGGTATAATCTTTTCGGCGGTGGAAAGCAGGGAGTTAGTCATGAGCCTGTTTTATGTAAACAAGGCATTCATCCATGCAAGTATAAGGTCAGTGCATATAGTAAAGTAGGGCATACCTCCTCATGGAATTTCACTCTGAATCTACCGGCAAAATCATAAAAGAATTTTGTCGGTTTTTTTACGGTTATTCTAGTATTTTCAAAAGGGTGCGCTTTATTTTGTATAGTATATTTTGATATAATAGACAAGTGAAATTTTTATTATTATTGGCATAATTATATAATGAACATATAGAAATATTTTTGAAAGGACGATGGAAATGCAAGTTGTGGCTACCGTCAGACGAAATGAAGAATTGGAAAAACGAATTCAGAGTCAATTTCCAGATGTTCAATTTACTTTTTTAAATAAAATGAACGAAATTGGGGAAAAACGGTATACGGCTGAAATATTGGTTACATATGGTGAAGATCTTAATGAAAAATTAATTAATGAGATGAAAAATTTACGATGGATTATGGTAATGTCTGCAGGGATTGAAAAATTACCGTTTGAGGCAATCAAAAAGAATCAAATTATTGTCACAAATGCACGGGGAATCCATAAAATCCCAATGGCAGAATTTGTGTTTGGATACATATTACAATATGCAAAACAACTCCCTCTTTTTAATAAGCAACAAAGTGAAAAAATTTGGAACAGGAATGTACATCTTCAAGAAATTTTTGGAAAAACAATGCTTATTGTCGGTGCCGGTGCAATTGGATCACAAATTAGCCGTTATGGTAAAACATTTGGTATGCACACAATCGGAATAAATCGCAGCGGCAAGGAAAACGCTAATTTTGATGTAATATATAAGATAGAACAACTAGATGATATTTTACCGGAAGCAGATTATGTTATTTCTGTCCTGCCTAATACTGCATCGACAAATAAAATTTTTTCAAGACAACAATTTTTTAATATGAAAAAAGAAGCTGTTTTTATTAATGTTGGTAGGGGAAATGCGGTTGATGAGCATGCATTAATGGAGGCATTAGAAGAAGGACAATTTGCCCATGCCTTTCTAGACGTATTTGAAAAAGAACCATTACCGGCTGATCATCCGTTTTGGAAATCGGATAAGGTGACCATTACACCACATTTGTCAGCAATATCGGATATGTATTTACCACGAGCCTATGAAATCTTTGTGAAAAATTTGTGGAATTATATAAATAAAGAAAACAACTGGATAAATTTGGTCGATTTAAAAAGGGGGTACTAGTGATGAGAATTTATACAAGATCTGGTGATAAAGGAACAACCTCATTGGTATATGGAGTTCGAGTTCCGAAAGATGATCCTCGTGTGGAAGCGTATGGAACATGTGATGAAGCCAATTCATTTATTGGATTAGCTATTAGCTTTTTAAGGAATGAAACCTTTCAGGGAAAGGAGAGAATATTAAAGATATTCCACGAGATTCAAACGATACTTTTTCATGTAGGAGCGGAAATTTCAACACCGGCAGGAAAAGAAGTTGTTTGGAAACTTAAGGATGAGCATGTAAAAACTTTAGAAATATATATAGATGAGCTTGATACGAACCTTCCTACTTTGAAGAACTTTATTTTACCCGGTGGACATCCGGCCGGGGCTGCCCTTCATACTGCACGGACAATTGTTCGCAGAGCTGAAAGATGTTCAATCGGAATAGCCGATTTAAGTCCGGTTACGCTTGCTTACCTCAATAGACTTTCGGATTTTCTCTTTGTGGCCGCTCGATATATAAATTTTATTTTACAAGTGGAAGAGCAAAATTTGCATCAGGAAGAAAATGGCTAGAAACCCAAGCTAACTGGATGAATTGACAAAACAGGGGTTAAGTGGTTAAAATTATTGTAGAAGTTATTATTTAATAATTTTTCTTAATAGAAAAGAGGTGCATGGCGGTGTCTTCCAATCAATTGAAAGAAGCATTAGATACGTTAAAAGTGTCTGGCGTTCGCATAACACCACAACGTCATGCGATACTTGAATATTTGATTCAGTCGATGACTCATCCAACTGCAGATGAAATATTTAAAGCTTTAGAAGGCAAATTTCCAAATATGAGTGTCGCAACGGTGTATAATAATTTGCGTGTTTTTAAGGATGTGGGTTTGGTAAAAGAACTAACTTACGGGGATTCCTCAAGCCGTTTTGATTTTAACACTCATGACCATTATCATGCATTATGCGAAAGTTGTGGGAAAATAGTTGATTTCCAATATCCGGGTCTTAATGAAGTAGAACAATTTGCTTCACATGTTACTGGTTTTAAAGTAAGTCATCACCGTCTGGAAGTATACGGATTATGTCCGGATTGTGCGAAAAAAGAGGCACATTAATTAATCTGATACAAACAAAAAATGCTCCCGATTATCGTTCGGAAGCATTATTTTTTTAAAACAATATTATATAGAGTACCTATGTTCTTTAAGAACTCATAAAACAAAAACAGCTTGCTACGAAAGTAATATTTTCCATTATATTAGAGAAACCATCCAGTATTCATGGCAAAAGTACTATTTAAGAAAACAGAGTTACCGGCAAATTAGCAATTGCCTTATTTCATTAAACAGTGCAGTCAATCGGATTTTTAGTCAAACGTTCCGATGATAAAATACGACCATTACACAGATTCAACGCTTTGTAGTTTTATTTTTTTTCCTATTATAAGTCTCATCGAATTCTTTTCCCGCTAATTCGCGATCGAGTGTTAACGGTTCACGGCAATACATACATATATCAACACGTCCCAACATTTTTGTTACTTTGTTGCATGAGGGACAAACAACCTGTACCGCTTTTGTTGATAACATCCCGATCATAAAATAAACAATGCAACTGGCAATGATTGATAAAAATCCAAGAAACATAAAAAGCACCATGAGTATTGGTGAATTTTTAAAAAGTAGGCCAATGTACATAATAATAAACCCAATAAATATTAAACTTAAAGCAAATGTTCGAATTTTATTAATTTTGCTTGAATACTTCATCGTGATTATCCCCCCTCTATAAACTATATCATGATTAGCACCCAAAGGTATTATGGAAAGATTTGAATCTATCTATTTTTTTTTAAGACATAATGTGTTGTGATTTAAACATTTGTTTTTTTAAAGAAAACTCGGCAATTGCCGAGCCTTTGGGCGAGAGCAGAGCCGTAGTTGCACTTATACTTAATTCTTAAAATTTCCAACTACGTCGAATTTGCTTCTTTACTGGAAATTTATACATTCTTAACGTATAAGAAAAGCGCGAGTCGCGCCCTAATCGCGACGTACAAACGGCATCCCCGCAATGAGAACAGATTTGCTTCCTCGAATAAACATCGCACGAAGAAAAATGCGTCTAGCATTTTTCGAGGACTCTGAATAATCTTCCTCGAATAGGCATCGCACGAAGAAAAAGCGATTAGCTTTTTCAAGGAAAAGGAAACACGGCGAGGGACGAGCCGATGTTGCCAAATCGTGCGTGGAGGGGAGCTAGTTTCTCAGTCGCTGGCGCTCGGAGCTAGACAATAAAACTAATCCAAAGTTATTTACTTGTATTTTTATACTTTCTTATCTTTTGAAAAAGGGCTTTTTAGGTAGTAACCATATGATAACTTAGAAAATAAAGTAAAGTTTCCATCGGTACCCAATGAAAGTATACAAGACTCCTTTGTTCTGCTTACTTCTTCTTTGGCTTTCATATTTGCAATGGAATTTTTTGACTTTGCAGTATAGACTCGAATAGTGTATTTAGAAATTTTTTCATAAAGCTGAAGTAATATAAAAACTATTGGAGGATTAACCGCTTAAGAATGTACTTTTGTTAAAGGATTAAACGGAATCCACCTTAGTTTTTAGGCAAATATCGAGCCATGAGCTGTATTACAGAGTTAAATTCATAAAATTGTAAGAAATGAAGAAAAAAGTTAGGAATTATGAAGGATTTTGATTGATTTTGTCGAAATGAACATAGGATTATAATTTTGGAGGATTTATTATGGATAATTTTGTTCGAACGCTATATCAGGAAAGAGCGAGTCAACCTTCTACATTAGGTGTATTATTAATCGAAAATACAGATCAATTACTTGCAACGACGGATACATTTGATTTGATTGTTTTTATTATTTCTACTGATGAAGAGAAGGAGTTGTATTTAAAACATTATTACCATGAAGAAAAAAAGCTTGCACTTTATATGGTTAATAATAAAAAATTGAATGAATGGCTGATGACTGGATCAAACAGGAGGATATATGATTGGCTATTAAATGGAAAAATCCTCTTTGATAGAAATGATTTCGTGCATCAATTAATTCAAGATTTAAAAGATTTCCCTTTCTATGAAAGAAAATTAAGGATAGGTCTAGAATTTGCCAAATTGATCAGACGTTATACAGATGGTAAAAAACTGTATGAACAAAAGCATTTATTCGATGCATATAATCATGTGATCCACTCACTTCATCATCTTGCACGGCTATCTTTAATTGAAAAGGGATTTCAACCTGAAGTAACTGTTTGGGATCAAGTGAAAAGTATTGAACCTGAAATTTATAAAGTTTATGAAGAACTTATTAATAGTGGGGAGCCATTAAAGAAAAGATTAGACTTACTCTTTTTAGCTAGTGAATTTTTCATTCATATGAGAACAGATCTTGGAAGTTCACATCTTATTGAAGTATTGGACAAAAAATTAAAATGGTCGGTTCAAGATATTGTTGAGGAAGAAGAACTTAAGTTATATTCCATCGATATTTTTGCCCTTCTCGAATATTTAGTAGATAAAGGCTTTTTACATATTGTATTAGAGGAGTCAAAAGGAAAGGGAATCTTTCACCGGTATTATACGACAAAAAACAACTAATTATAGATTGACCAAAGGAGATAATTTTACCCTCTTACATTAAATTATACTCTGTATGCTTAGTCGAAAATACGCTTAAAGAATAAGGAGCATGGATAATTAGAGTTCTTTGGCTGCCCCTGCTTTACAATCTACTTTACTTTAAATGATGGTTTGTTAACCATCTTTTGAAGAGGACTTCTCTTTCGAAGTTATTGATGGTCCACTTGGTTGAAAGTGATGAAGTAGATCAAAATGGGTGTTGACAGTGATTTTTTTTATTAGTATACTAATTATTGTCGCTGGACATTAGTAGCGGCAATTTTATAAAGAAGAAAAAATTGTTGACAAACATAATGTTTTTTGTTATTCTATATAAGTCGCTTTTGAGTTGATTTAACTAAAAGTAAGCATTAAAAAAAGTCTTGACTTCAAAGTAAATATTTTGATATATTTTCCAATGTGTTTTTTGATTTAAAATTGAACCTTGAAAACTGAACAAGACAAAGCGTTTAATTAAACCATTTAAGTCAGTTTTATTTTGAGCTTATCAAACACTTTTTGGAGAGTTTGATCCTGGCTCAGGACGAACGCTGGCGGCGTGCCTAATACATGCAAGTCGAGCGAACCAATAAGAAGCTTGCTTTTTGTTGGTTAGCGGCGGACGGGTGAGTAACACGTGGGT
>Ga0207789_1000248_pt1 | contig 28150 bp, 26 predicted proteins | sample HigsolmetaGSP12D_FD_184840 | JGI IMG/M metagenome (GOLD analysis project Ga0207789, IMG submission 184840) | High solid enriched microbial communities from the Joint BioEnergy Institute, USA - SP1-2-D (SPAdes) | ecosystem: Engineered > Bioreactor > SSF (Solid state fermentation) > Aerobic >...
TGATGTGCCAGCACGTCGATGCCTGGTACAAGCATCAGGAGCAGGAATTGCAGGCCAGGATCATACAAATTTTGCCGCAAGCGGCAGTCTAGCGACTGGAATTTTTTTAAAAATCCATCTCGTGACGATTCTTTGGGACGTCCATTTTTGAAAATTAGTTTTCATAACCAATTTTCCCAGTTCAAAAACCAGTTTTTTTGCCCAGTTTTCGATGATCCCCGCCATTCCCTCCCTCAAGACTCCGAGAGTCTATTGATTATTGAAACATCCGGGGAATGTCCGGATGCGTCAACCGGTAAAGATCAGCCTTTGACGGAGCCCAGAAGCATCCCTTTGATAAAATAGCGTTGAAAGAACGGATAGACGACAAGAATCGGCAGCATGCTGACCACGATGGCAGCCATTTTCAGCGTGAACGTGTGCGAGCGGGTCGACAGTTCCAGCAGCTGCGAGCTGGAGTTCAGCATGCCCATGTTGTCTTCCACGACCAATTCTCTTAGCACCACCTGAAGCGGCCACAGTTCGCGGTCCGAGATATAGAGGGTGGCCGCGAAATAGCTGTTCCAGTAACCGACGGCGGCAAAGATGGTGAAGGTGGCGAGAGCCGGCTTCGACAAAGGCGCGATGACCCGGAAAAGCACCTGGATCTCGTTGGCGCCGTCGATGATGGCCGCTTCCTCCAACGCTTCCGGAATGGAAGCCTTGATGAAATTGATCATGAGAAGAAGATTGAATACGCTGATGATGCCGGGCAGAATGAGTGCCCACAGATTATTGTAGAGACCAAGCCACTTGATCAGCAGATAATTGGGAATGAGCCCCCCGTTGAACAGCATCGTAAAGACGATGAAGGAGAGAATCGCCTTGCGGCCTTTCAAGTACGCCTTCGTCAATGGATAGGCGGAGATCAGAAGCAGAAATATGGTTAACAGCGTACCGACAACTGTAATGATCAAAGTCGTGCGATAACCCGAATAAAACAGGTCGAAATGGTACAGTTGACGGTAGGCCGAGAAATCGAGCCGGGGCGGTATCAGTCGAAACGGGTTGGCCAAATAGTCCGAATAGTTCATGACCGAATAAGAAATCACGTACAACAGCGGGATCAAACACAGCGCGGCGAATACCGTGATCGCCGTGTAGCTGATCCCTCCGACGATCCAATCGTCAACGGCTCTGCGTTTCATTCCGGCGTTCCTCCTCTCTTCCCGTTACCAAATGCCGTCTTCCCCTATTTTTTTGGAAAAGAGGTGCGCAAGATACAGCAGAATCATGCCGATCAAGGAGTTGAACAGTCCGACGGTGGTGGCGAACGAGAATCTGCCGCTTAACAGGCCGACGCTGTACGTATACGTCTCGAACACTTCGGATACCGTTTTATTGTTGCTGTTCTGAAAGATATAGATTTGTTCGAAACCGTTGTTCAAAATTTGGCCGATCCGAAGCACCAGCAGAATGACGATCGTGGACCGGATCCCCGGCAGCGTAACATGCCATATGCGCCTGAATCGGTTGGCCCCGTCCATCAGTGCCGCTTCATAGAGCTCCGTATTGACCGATGCGATGGCGGCCAGATAAATGATGGTATCCCAGCCCGCGTCCTTCCATATGCTCGACAACACGATAATCGGGCGGAAATAATGCGTGCTCGCCAGAAAAAAAACCGGCTCGAAGCCCAAATTTTTGAGTACGAGATTCACCACGCCCCATGAAGGAGAGAGGAAGTTCACCATAATTCCGGCAATGACGACCCAGGAAATGAAGTGCGGCAAATAAATGACGGTCTGGGTCACGCGTTTGAACGCCATCCGACGGATCTCGTTCAGCAACAAGGCCAGGATGACGGGAACCGGAAAGACGAAAACCAGCTTCAGGAGGCTCAGATAGAGCGAGTTCCAAAAAACGCGGTAAAAATCGTCGAGGCCGAACATATACCGGAAATTATCGAACCCGACCCATTCGCTTCCGAGGATTCCCTTCATGAAGCTGAAATCTTTGAAGGCGATGATGACGCCGTACATGGGCACGTATTGGAAAACGATGAAATAAGCGATCCCGGGAAGCAGCAATAAGTAAAGGTATTTGTGCCGGCTCAAATATCTCGCCGGCGTCATCCGCCTCGGTACCGCTTCCATGGAGGACGAAGCTTTGCCGATCATACCCGAACGACCTTCCCTTCGTATGAAAGCGATTCATTTTCTGACCCTATTATGAACCGGACCTTCCGCCCGGTAAATCAAGAGAGGAATTGTCTTTTTCACGGCTGGCCGGTGCCCGAAGGCCGCCCGTCTTCGCGGGCATCCTTGCCTTGGCAGCTTCAATCCTACGAATGAACAATTGATATGGAGAATAAAAAAAGCCCTCCGCCGGTCCGCCCGCGGCAAACCTGGGGAAGGCACGGATTATTCCGTTTCTTTGATCGGCTGGGCAATAGTCACTTTCGTCCCCTTCATGACCTGGCTGTCGATCGAAACGCCATAGGCTTCCCCGCAGCAGAGACGGATTCTTCGGACGACGTTGGAAATGCCGTATCCTTTGCCCGTCGCGAAAGCGCCTTGTTGAACGGAGATCAGCCGTTCCCGGTCCATTCCGGCGCCGTCGTCCTCGATTTCGAACACCAACCGGTTATTCGAAAGATAAGACCGTACCGCGATGTGAAGCACGCTACCGTCCGCCCTTCGGCCGTGGAAAATGGCGTTCTCGACCATCGGCTGGAGGATGAGCCTCACCGTATACAGACGCAAAGTGTCTTCATCCGCATCGATTCGGACATCGATATCCTCGGCATAGCGCATTTTTTGAAGATAAAAGTACGACCTCAGATGCTCGAGTTCTTTCTCCACCGTGATGAAATCGCGTTTGCTCGTCAACGAAATCCGCAGGAACGACGACAACACGCCGATCGATTCCGCCACATTCCCCATGTCCCGATGGAGAGCCATGCGGCGGATGCCGGACAGCGTATTGAAAATAAAATGCGCATTGATCTGCGAGCGAAGCGCATCCATCTCCGCTTGCCGGCGCTGCTCTCCCTCCGCCTTGATTTGGGCGATCAGCGATTTCAGATCCATCCGCGTCGCATCCATGGCCTCGCTCAGCATGGTAAATTCGTCGTGTCCCGGGATCCGCACTTCCCGGTCGAATTCGCCGCGGCGGATATATTGGATTTTCTTGTTCAGCATGACGACCCGCCGATTCAGGCGATTCGATAGGAACAGCGTCAGCAGAAGAGCGAGCGCGACGGCGACGACCGACACGATCGTGGTCTTCTTATCGACGTCCTTCAATTCTTTGTACAGCTGCGTGAGTTCCACGACCGCAACGACCGACCACCCGTTCGTCGTTTTCGTCTTCGCGACCGCATATTCCGCCTGTCCCACTTTCAAATTCGCAATACCCGGCGCGATAGAAAGATAACGAACGTCCGGCTCCGTCATGCCGGCTACGTTCTTTCCGAGCAGCGAACGGTTCGTGCTCGACATAACCGTGCCGGTGTCGCTCACGATATAGAGCTGGTATTACGGCTTTCCTTCGAAAATCAGACTGAACAGATCCGTCTCGTAGATCTGGATTTCCAGCAGCGTCCTGTTGGACGGGCTGGTCGCCGGAATTCTCCGGTACAGGGCAAACACTTTCTGCCCCCGATCGTCCTTCCACGTCCCCTTCCAGAACATATTGTCCGTCTTCAGCCGAAGCGGCTCGTATACGTCGGCCAGAAGCTCGTCGCCAAGCCATTGCGTAACATCTCCGTCCTTCTTCAAATTCCCGTTCCGCGTGTAGATGGCGATATGTGCCAAACTCGTATTGTTGCTGAACAGCATGGCGTCGAGATAGTTTTTGATGAATCCGTAGCTTGCCGCGCTCGTCTTCGGAGAAATGTCCCGGACCGTCTGCAGAAAATTTTGGTCCGTCAGGGGGATCGTCGACAGCTTCATATACAGCTGCAGCCTCATCTCCACGTTATGCGTCGTCTGCTCCGCCACGTACCTCAGCATCCGGTTGTTTTCCTTGTAGACGACTTCCCGGATATAGTACTGGTAAGCAAAACCGGTCAGGGCAATCAGCGTCAGCGAAATGAACAGAAAGGAAAGAAACAGCTGCCATCTGAATTTCAGGCGGAACGGGTACGGTTTCGGCCACCGATGTCTAATCGAGAATTTCATCGCTCGTGGTTTCCTCCAGCAGCCGGTACGCCCCCGGGGTCATTCCCGTCAGCTTTTTGAAAATTTTATGGAAATACGGCGTGTTTTCGTACCCGCACATTTTGGCCACGTCGCCGATGCTGAGGGACGGATCGCGAAGCAGCCGCATCGATTGGCTGATCCGGTACTTATTGATGTAATCGTTGAGGCTGATCTTCATTTTGGACTTGAACACCGAGCCCAGGTAATTCGGCGTGAAATGCATGATTTGGGCAATTTTCTCCACCGTTAGCGTGGACTGGTAATGGTTCTTGACGATATTCCGGATCTGCTCGATGAACTTGTCGTCGGAACGCTGCCCGGCCGATCTCATTCGGTTGACGAATTCCTCCGCCCGTTGTCTCAGATAGGTCTCGATTTCCGCTACGCTTCTCGTTTGCGTCAGCCCGACCCAGCATAAGATCTCGTCGTCCGCCTGGGCAAAAGGCTCGATTCCCCGCTTTTTGACGGCGTCCAGCAGGACGGAGAGGACGGAAAATCCGATGCCGTAATGAAAAGCAAGACTCCCGGCCGCCGCGGCCTCGTTCACCGCGAAGCATTGGCCGATCAGCCGGTTCAACGCATCGAGATTGCCTTGATGAAGCAGTTTGGCGCATTCGGATTTCAACCGCAGAATGGCGTCGGAAGCCTGGGCGTATTTCCCCGGGCCTTCCTCTTCGGCTGCAGCCGGTCCCTTCCGGTCCTCCGGCTTTAGCCCCCCGTTCCAGACCGATTGCTGAACCATATCCGCATAGACTTCGTCCAACCGGACCGCTCCGGCGTGTACGCCGAATTGCATATGCGCCTGAATGCCGTACAACTCCAAGAACCGATCCTTCAGTTGCCGGCAAGCCTGCTCGATCAAGATGGACGTATCGCTGAAATTGGCGTAGGATCTCAGGATGATCGCCGTTTCATGGGCATTCATATGGATCGATACCGCATGATGCCTGTCCGTGACGGCCGCTTTCAGCGCCTCCTTCACCTCGCCTGGACTGAGTTTGGCGGATGGATCCCATTTGATTCGCAAAACACATAAATGCCCTTCGCTTTCTTGAATCCAGTCCAACCCGATGTTTCTGAGCGGTGGAGCCGGCTCGTCGCGCATGCCCAGCAACAAATTGCGGGCGACCGCTTCGCGGAGCAGCGGCTCGCTTAGCGACAGGCTGCTCTTCAGCCGCTCGTACATCGCCTGCTGCATTTTTTCCTCGGTGCATCGGTCCGCGGCGCGTTTGACGACGCGGAGCAGCTCTTCGTCCTGAATCGGCTTCAGCACGTAGCCGAACGCATTCAGATTGGCCGCTTCGCGCGCATACTCGAAGTCCTCGTACGCGCTGCAGAAAATGATTTTGATCGAAGGATCGATGGACTTGACCATCTTCGCCATTTCGACCCCGTCCATGACCGGCATCTTGATATCGCTAAGGATCATGTCGGGCCGTTCCTGAAGGACCCTCTCGACGGCTTGCCGTCCATTCCAGGCGTCGCTTACGACCTCGACCCCAATCACGCCCCAATCGATGGACTGGCACATCGCACGCCTTTCCACGGTTTCATCGTCGACGATCAGAAGCTTGATAATGGGACGATCTCCTTTCGAACTCATAAAGTAAGCGCTTTCCGTTTTTCATTCGCTTCTTGGCTCTATTATCGATCTTTCGCGGGGAAAAGAATATGCACAAATTGATTTCCTATAATCCAGTCTATCACGGATCGGCAGACGCCGGAAAGAGACCGTCTTGCCTAGAGAAACCTGTCATCGTTGATTTGGATAATTGAATTTTGCACAAAAATAGCCGGACAGATCCGGACCGATCTGAACGGCTCGCGAATAGAAACGTCTTTTGCAAATGGCATATCATGCATATGGTATGTAGCCGCCGCGATCGTGCCTGCGGATTCCGAAACGCGGCGGTTTCCAGTTTATCGTCTGCCCGGTCAGGCGACGATCAGTTCGATTTTCTTTGCCGCGAATGTGTCCAGCAGATCCTGTGAAGGCTCGCGGTCCGTAATCAGCATGTCGATCTGATCGACGGATGCGAACGAGGCGATCGAGCTGGCCCCGATTTTGGTATGACCCAGCAAAGCCACCAAGCGGTTCGCCGTTCTCGCCATCACTTTTTTCAATTCCACCTCATAAACGTTGAAATCGGTGAGACCCGCTTCCAGAGTGAAGCCGCTCGCCGACGTGAACATCGTATCCACATTGATCCGCTCAAGGATGCTCGTTCCCAGCGTCCCTTCGACGCTTGTGGAACCGATTCGGAGCATTCCTCCCAGCAGAATGACCGTGATCTCCGGGTTTTCCTTCAGCTCCAAACCCGCCATGATCCCGTTGGTTACGACCGTCAGACGGATTTGCCTTTGCTTTAGGAATCGGGCCATCTCCAACGCGGTCGTGCTCGCATCGAGCAGAATGCACTGTCCTTGTTGGACCAGCATCGAAGCCTTCTCTCCGATCCGGATTTTCTCCGCCCGGTTTTTCTTCTCCCGGTGCGAGAAGCTGTTGTCGGCTTCCGCCTTCTCGTTGACCACCGCGCCGCCGTATGTGCGAATCAGCAGGCCTTCTTGCTCCATAGTATTCAGATCTGAACGCAAAGTCGCTTCGGAAACGTTCGTCTGCTCGGACAGTTCCTTGACGGTGATTCGCTTCTGTTGATTCAAAATGTTCAAAATGAGCTGCCTTCGTTCCTGCGCAAACAGTTTCACCAATGCGAATCTCCTTCAATTCGATTTGAATTGCAAGCTTCATCATGATTCAATTCCATTCTACTGAAAAACCGCGCAATATTCAACGACCAAAACGAAAGTAATCAAAAGAATTAGATAAATTTCGAAAAAAAATATGAAAATATTTTTGCGATAAATTGACATTTCGATAATAAACGATACAATTAAATTAAGAAATATGTATCATTTGTTTTCGTTTCGAAAATGTTGCGAATGACGGAGGGCATGCGATGAAATCACTTACGCTTGAATTCGCGTCCGTCACAGAGGCGGCAGCCTTGGCATCCTGGTTCTGGGTGGGGCGGGGCAACAAGATCCAGGCCGATCAGGCTGCCACGACGGCCATGCGCCAACGCCTGAACCAGATGGAGATCGCCGGCACCATCGTGATCGGCGAAGGAGAGATGGACAAGGCGCCGATGCTCCATATCGGCGAGAAAGTCGGCAAAGGTGCGGGAGCAGAAGTGGATATCGCCGTCGATCCGCTGGAAGGAACGAACTTGATCGTGAACGGCCAGAGCGATTCCATCGCCGTTCTCGCCGCCGCTCCCAAAGGAACGCTTCTGCACGCACCGGATATGTACATGGCGAAGATGGCTGTCGGACCGAAGGCGGCCGGCAAAATCGACATCCGCGCCCCTCTGATCGACAATTTGAAAATCGTCGCCGATTGCAACGGCAAGAGCTTATCCGACTTGACCGTCATGATTCAGCGGCGGGAACGGCACCAAGACCTGATCCGGACCGTACGGGATGCCGGGGGGCGGGTTCAATTGTTCGACGATGGCGACGTAATCTATGCGATCGCTCCGGCCTTGGATTCAACGAAAGCGGATATGTTCGTCGGCATAGGAGGAGCGCCGGAAGGCGTCGTGTCCGCCGTCGCGCTCAAATGCTTGGGAGGGGATATGCAAGCCAAACTTCTCCCCTCCGGAGAAGAGGAACGGGAGCGGTGCTCCGCTATGGGTTTGGCGGATCCGCATGCGGTGCTGACCATAGACCGGCTGGTAGGGTCCGACGAATGCGTTTTCTCGGCAACCGGCATTACGGGCGGAGTTCTGCTGCGGGGAGTCGAGTCCCGTTCGGACGCCCTCGTCACCCATACGCTGCTGCTGAACGGCACGGAGCGCAAAGCCCGTTTTCTCGAATCGCATCATTACCTTCATTAAAAAAGACTTTCATTCCGCTCGATAGACTTCACTTCACTCCCGATCAGACTCATGGGCGATAGCTGTGAACAAAGGCCCGAAAGCGCCGCCTCTCCCGAGACGTTCCGCTTCCGGGCCTTTTCTCCGGCTCTCGTCCGAGCCTTCAGACGGCGAGTGATTTGACCGATTGATAAAAGCTGTCCAAAATAAGGAAAGCCGACGTCGCCCCGGGGTCCTGGTGGCCCAAGGAACGTTCCCCTAGGCGGCTGGATCTTCCTTTCTGCGAAACCATCTCCGCCGTCGATTTCATGCCTTTCTCCGCTTCCCTCACCGCGTCTTCCAGGCAGGCCGTCAAGCCTTTGCCCGCCGCCCGGCCGGACTCCAGCGCTATCATCGCCGGATACCACGCGTCCACCATCGTTTTATCTCCGGGCTGCGCTTTGCCGCGTTCCAGAATACCGTTCACGGCGGCGATCCAGAATTGAACGATATCTTCGTCGCTAAGTTCGGTTTTCCCTTGCAGCACCGCGCCGCCCCGGAGAAAAGCCGTCGCGTACAGCGGACCGACGGAGGAGCCTACGGCGTTCAGAAACGTCATCCCGGCAGCTCTGATGATCTCCCCGCAGCTGCTCTCTTCGCCGAATTCCGCCAGCTTGGCCTTGACCGCCTGCCAGCCGATGGACATCGTGACGCCGTGATCTCCGTCCCCGACGGCACGATCCAGCTCGGACAAATAATCCTTCTCTTGCTCGATCCGGTCCGCGATATGATTCAGCGCTCGAATAAAATCCGCACTCGTGAATCTCATAAGCTCCTCCTTACGACATTTGGACAAACATGGGACAATCGGCCGGATGATCGATGAGGCTGGCCAATTCGTCATCCACTTTCATCAGGGAGATCGAACAGCCGCCCATCTCCAGAGAGGTGACGTATTCGCCGACATAGGAACGATGGATTTCGATCCCCTTGCCCGCCAGCACCTGCGCCGTCCTCCGGAACATAATGAAAAGCTCCATATAAGTCGTAGACCCCAAGCCGTTGACCAGAACCACGACCCGGTCGCCCTTGGACAACGGCATGTCCGCGAAAATGCGTTCCAGCAAGTCGTCCGCCACTTCATCCGCCGGTTTGATTTTCCCTTTCTGCACGCCGGGCTCTCCGTGGATCCCGAGCCCGATCTCCATCTCATCCGGTCCGAGTTCGAAGCTCGGCTTGCCCGTTTGAGGGATATGGCACGGACTCAGCGCAACCCCCATCGTCTTTGTCATTTGGTTGGCTTTGGCAGCCGCCCGGACCACCTCGTCCAGGGAATAGTTGCGGTCGGCTGCGGCGCCCGCCACTTTGAACACGAGAAAATCGCCCGCAATGCCGCGCCGTCTTTCTTCCTCGGATTTCGGAGCGGAAGCGACATCGTCGGTAATCCTGACCGTTTCGACGCGGATGCCCTCCATCCCTGCCAATTCGGCCGCCATATCGAAATTCATGCAGTCGCCGGCATAATTGCCGTATAAATAGAGGACACCCGCTCCTGCGTCCACCGCTTTGGTGACTTCCAGAATCGGATCCGGCGGCGGAGACGCGAAGATGTTGCCGACCGGAACGCCGTCCATCATCCCTTTGCCGATCAGCCCGACAAAAGACGGTTCGTGGCCGGATCCTCCCCCGCAAACGACCCCCACCTTCCCGGGCCGTACCGTGTTCACGCCGACAATAGCCCTCGGGTTCTGCGGCAGCTGTCTCACGTAACGGGAATGGGCCGCTACATATCCTTCAAGCATCTCCTCAACAACTGCAGTCGGATTGTTGATCAGCTTTTTCATGGTCCCCGCTCCTTATGAACTCCTGTTCTTTCTCCATGATTTTGTTCACCTTGCGGCCGGAGTTTCCTCCTTCGAATTCGGCGTTCATCCACGCCTCCACCACCTTCAAGGCCGCTTCGGGGCCAATGACCTTGGCTCCCATGGTCAACACTTGCGCGTTGTTGCTTTTGCGCGCGCGTTCCGCCGAGTAAGTATCATGGCACAGCGCCGCCCGAATCCCCGGCACTTTGCCCGCCGCGATCGCCATTCCAATCCCTGTGCCGCAGACCAGAATCGCTCTGGAGAATTGCCCTTCCCGCAAATCGGTCGCCACTTGAAACGCGACATCGGGATAATCGACCGCATCGCGGCTGTAACACCCGTAATCGACGACCTCATGGTGCTGCCGTTCCAAGTACTTCTTGATGTATTCCTTCAGTTCAAAGGCGTTGTGGTCGCATCCCAATGCTACCTTCATGTAACTTGCCACCCTTCCGAGGTTAAGGAACCAGAATAACTTTGAGGGAGTTTTTGCCGCTTTTCACCAATTCGAATCCTTCATGGAACTGCTCCAGCGGCAGCTGATGCGTAACAACGCCTTCCGTGGGAAGCTTGCCTGACGCAATGCCGTCTATGACAAGCGGATAACAATAGGGACCCAAATGGGAGCCGAGAACGTCCAGTTCCTTGCGGTCGCCGATAATGCTCCAATCGACCGTGACGGGATCTTTGAAGACACTGAATTCCACGAAACGGCCCAGCTTGCGGATCATGGCGAGTCCTTGCTCGACCGATTTCGGATGCCCCGTCGCTTCGATATAAATATCGCAGCCGTAGCCGTCCGTCATGTTCTTGATTTCCTTCACAACGTCGACTTTGCCGGGATTCAGCACGATATCCGCGCCGAATTTCTTGGCCAGTGCGAGCCGGTCGTCGTTCAGGTCCAGCACGATCAGCTTGCCGGGACCCGCCAACCTCGCGGCACCGACCATGCCTAGGCCCAGCGTTCCCGCTCCCGAGATCACCAGGATGTCTCCCAGTTGAATTTGGGCGCGCTGAACGGCGTGAAACGAGCAAGCATAGGGCTCGATCAGGATCGCGGCCTTGAGGGGGAGGTTCGCCGGCACTTTGTAGTTGATCGCCTCTTTGGTGAATTTCATATATTCGGCCATGCCGCCGTTAACGTTGTTTTGGAAGCCGTACAGGTCGTGCTTCTCGCACATCCAATATTGCCCCCGTTTGCAGAATCGGCATTTCCAGCAAGGAACGATCTGCTCGGAAATGATTCTGTCTCCCGGCTCGAAACCGGTCACGCCTTCCCCGAGCTCGACGACGTGTCCGATGAACTCGTGACCGGGAATGACGGGAGCTTTAATATAAGCGGGCTGCGTCGCATCCCCCCAGAAACTCGGCGCTCCCGTATACGCCTTGATATCGCCGGCGCAAATGCCGCATGCCTCCACCTTGACGAGGATTTCTCCGGGGCCGGCTTTCGGAGTGTCGACCATTTCAAGCCGGTAATCTCCCGGAGCATACGCCACGACCGCCTTCATTTTCTCAGGTACGTTTGCCGCCATTTTCAATTCCTCCTTGATTAAAGTGATGGAATGCGATTCCCGTTCTGGATATCGAACAAATGAATCCGGTCTTCCCGGAACAGCAGGCAGATAGGATCGCCCGTCCGGTAATGGACGTCTTCCCCGGTGACCAGGCTGAGCAGCGCCTCGCCCATCCGGATATGAACCCGGCATTCTTCGCCCAGGCTCTCGAAAATTGAAACGTTGGTGCGGATCGTATACGGATCGCTTTCACCGACGATAAGGATATCGGCCGGACGGATCCCGAACCGGTACGACTGGCTGTCCTTCACTTTCTCCCGGTAGGAGGCTGGAACTTGGAATACGATTTCCGAATCCGCGATCCGGAACATCTTGCGGCCCGTCGCCTCCGTGTAGGCATGAACGGTAAACAGGTTCATCGGAGGTTCTCCGACGAAACCGGCCACGAACTCATTCACCGGATGGTTGTATACCTCCAGCGGAGTTCCGAACTGCTGCAGCACGCCTTCGTTGATAATGGCGATCCGGTCGGCCAGCGCCATCGCTTCCGATTGGTCATGCGTCACGATGATGCTCGTCGATTTGATTTCCGTGTGCAGGCGTTTCAGTTCGGTGCGCATGCTCTGGCGCATTTTGCCGTCCAGATGGGACAGCGGCTCGTCGAGAAGCAGGACGCCCGGTCTCCGCACAATCGCCCTCGCGATATTGACACGCTGCTTCTGTCCTCCGGACAAGGCGGCCGGCTTCATGTCCAGCAAAGAGGTAATGCGGAGGAGTTCCGCGATTTTGCCGACCTCCCGCTTGATCTCCTGCTCCGGCATTTTCTTGGCGCGAAGGTTGAAGGCAATGTTATCGTATACCGTCAGCGGAGGGTAGAGCGCGTAATTCTCGAACGCCAAGCCCACGTTCCGCTTGCTCGGATGCAGGCCGTTCACCACCGCGCCTCCGATCTCGATCTCCCCGGAGGTGATGTCCTCCAGTCCGGCAATCATGCGGAGCGTGGTCGACTTGCCGCAGCCGGACGGGCCGAGGAAGGCGATGAACTCTCCATCGCGGGCGGTTAAATTTAAGGTTTTGACCGCGTGAATCAATTCTTTCTGTTTGGTATACGTCTTGTTCAGGTTCCGGAGGACCAGTTCAGCCAACGGAACGCCCCCCCTTCTTCCCGGCGCGCGCAATGAACCGTTTGGTCTCCGGATCGAAAAAGATGGCTTCGTCCACGTTGAATTTGAGATAGATCGGCTGGTCCGGCTTCGCCTCCAAATCCGCGGCCGCGATCAGCCGGATCAGCCGACCGTCGACGTGAACCGTCAGAATCGCTTTGGAGCCCAGCGGTTCGATGCTATATACCGCGGCGCGAAGCGAGGAAGCCGAATCGTCGGAGAAACTGTATTTGATGTCTTTGGGACGGAATCCCACCCGTACGGCGTTCAAGCCGGAATCTTCCAGAATCCCCTTCACCTGCGCAGGAACTGGAAAATGATCGCTGTTGCCCAGAAGGTTCATATGCATCGACCCGCCCTTGTTCACGACATCGGCGGTCAGGATATTGATCTCCGGCTCGCCGAACGCCTGCGCGACGAATTCCGTGGCCGGGCGATAGTAGATGTCGTCCGGCGTGCCGATTTGCTCGATCCTTCCTTCATTGAGGACGGCAATCCGATCGCCCAGGCTGAGCGCTTCCATATAATCGTGCGTGACGTAGATGGTCGTGGTGTTGAGATTGGCTTGCATTTCCTTGAATTCGGCCCGCATCTGGTGGCGCAGCTTGGCGTCCAAATGCGTGAGCGGTTCATCCATCAGGAATACTTCCGGATTTCTCACGAGCGCGCGCCCCAGCGATACGCGCTGCCTCTGGCCGTTGGACAATTCCGAAGGAAGCCGCTGCAGCAGCCAATCGATCCTCAGGATTTTGGCCACCCGATGAACTTCTTCCCGAATCTTGCTCTCCGGCTGGCGGTACTTCGGACTTCGCAGCGGGGACGCCATATTGTCATATACCGTCAAATGCGGGTACAAGGCGTAATTCTCGAATACCATCGCGACGTTCCGGTCCTCCGGCTCGAGCGAATTCACGACTTTTCCGTTCATGGTGACGACGCCTTCTTCCGGCACGACGATGCCGGCGATCGTATTGAGCAAGGTGGTCTTGCCGGCCCCGGCCGGTCCGAAAATCACGTAAAATTCCTTGTCCTTGATGTCGATGCTCACTGCGTTCAGGGCCACGTTGTGCTTGAATTTTTTGGTCACTTGCTTCAGGGCGATATCCGCCATGCCTTTTCTCCTCTCCCCCGAGTACTGGCCTATAACCGCTAACCGGCAACCTTTAACCTTTCACCGCCCCCATGCTCAATCCGCGAACCAGATGCTTCTGGATCAGCAAAGCCAAAATCACTTCCGGCAGCGCCGAAATCGTGACCGCGGCCGCCATCTGTCCGTAGTGGACGGTGTCGGAAGAGATATATTTTAATGAAGCCACCGTCGAGGTAACGACATCTTGGCCGGCAAGCAGCAAGGCGAAAGTGAAGTTGTTCCAAACGAAGATAAACGATAACAGCGCCGCCGCCACCATGCCCGGCCTGATCAAAGGCATGTTGATTTTCAGAAACACCCGCCACCAGGAATAGCCGTCTACCCGTCCGGCATGCTCGATCTCAGGCGAAATATCCTCGAAGTAGCCTCTTAAAATCCAAATGATAAAAGGAAGCGAAATCAGCTGATACACCCAGATCAGACCGAATGGTGTATCGTATAACCCGATTTTCTGATAGATCAGGAACAAGGGCAGAATGATCAGCATTTCGGGCGCAAATCGGAAAGAAAGAAACGTAAATGCCAAATTCTCTTTCCCTTTGAAATCGAACCGGGCGAGCGCGTAAGCCGCGGGCACCCCTACGACGAGCGACAACAGCACGGCCCCTACGCTGACATACACGTTGTTCAGGAAATACCCGATATACTCGCCGGACGAGAACAGCACCCGGTAGTTGTCCAACGTCGGATGGAACACGAAGATGGTATTGAACATCTCGCGGTCATGCTTGAACGAGATCAGCAGCATCCAGAACAGCGGAAAAAGCGCGAACAAGGCATAGAGGGCCAACGCCGCATTTTTCAGAGCCTGGTTCCAAGGATTTTTGTGCCCCATAGGTTGCTTCCCTCCTTAATTCCCGGATGCGTTTTTCTGCGCGCGGCTCCAGTATCGGATCAGATAGTAGCTCATGATGTAAATGATTACCCAAAGAATCAGCATGTAGGGCAAGGCGGTGCCCAGTTCCTTAAACGTAAAGGCTTCGTTGTAAGCCGTCAGCGGTAAGGACATGAGCGTGTCTCCGGGACCGCCGCGGGTGAGCGCGAAAATGATGGAAAACTCCTGAAGGGACACCATGGACCGGAACAGCAGCGCGATCAGCAACAAGGGCTTGATCATCGGGAGCGTGAGCGTCTTGAACGTAAACCACGCCGATCCGCCGTCCACCATGGCCGATTCGAAGGGCGCTTTCGGCAGCGATCGCAGTCCCGCCAGCACCAGAATGATGACGAAGGGCGTGTTTACCCAAACATCGATCAATACGACCGAGAACATGGCGGTCTTCGGATCCGCGCCCCAGATGAAATTATCGATTCCGATGGATCGCAGGGCATAAGCGATGACGCCGACCGAGTTGTTCGTCATGAGCTGCCAGATCAGCGTCGCGATGACGGGCGCGATCATCAGGGGGAAGATCAACACCATCCGAAGCGCCCTCGCCAGCCAGCCGTCCTGATTCAGGATCAGCGCGATCCCGATGCCAAGCAGCATCTCGAAGCCGGTCGAGAAGACCGCATACTGCGCGGTGACCCAGAGGCTGTGCCAGAAGGACGGATCGGTCAGCATTTTGACCCAGTTGTGCAGGCCGACGAACGAATAATCTTTGTATTTGAAGGAATAGTTGGTCAAGGAATAATAAATCGAGATAAAGAACGGGATCAGAATGCCGATTGTAAGCAGCAAGGCGGGGGCCAGAATGAGATAAGGCCGGGCTTTGCGCATGAAAGGAATCGGCGGGATCCGATAAGGTTCCGCGCTTGCGGCTGTATCCGTGAGATCCGCGAACGGGACCGCCTGGTCCGATTTGCCGATTGAACTCATGATCATTCTCCTTCCGGGTATGGAAGAAGGATGCGACAGTGCCTCCGTCGCATCCGCTCCCGTCCTAACGATGGATTATTGCGCGCGAATGCGGGAAACAAGCTCGTTGATGTCCTTGGCCAGCTTCTTCATCCTGCTGTCCGCATCCGATTGTCCCGTTACGATATCTTGCAGAGCCGCCGCCCATTCGGTCGTCGTGTTGAAAAATTCAGGCTGCGGCGTGAACTTGATTCCGGTGTTGCCGATAACCGCTTTGAACGTCGCTTCGTAACCCGGGAATTCGGAAATCCGCTTGATGAAGTCCGGGTTCTCCCATACCGACGAACGAATCGGGTTGAAAACGCTGGCTTGCGTGGCGCCCCAGAGAGTATGTTCCTTGCCGGTGAAATACTGCATGAACAGCCAAGCGGCGTCTTGTTTCTTGGAAGACTTGTTCATCGCGATGGACCAGATCCATTCGTTCGCTCCGACCGGCTGACCCTCCTTGACGATCGGAGGCGGCGCGGTACCCAGATTGCCCGCTTCTTTGGAAGCGCCTTTGGAACCTTGGAAGATCGCGAAAATATCGGCGTCGAACGCGATAGCCGCTTTGCCGGCGCCCAAATCGGAAGAGGCTTGATACCAGGTATAGTTGGTCCAATCCTTCGGTCCGGCTCTCTTGACCAGCTCGGCGAATTTCTTGGTGATCTCGATTGCTTCCGGGCTGTCCAGCTTGGAAACGAGCTTGCCGTCCTTGACTTCGAAGTCTTTGGCTCCGCTCATGCTGAACGCCGTCATGTAACCGGGATGAATCGTCGCCCAAGAACGGGTTCCGCGCACGGCTACCCCGTAAGAGCCTTCGCCGTTCCAGCCGTTCAGCTTTTCGCCGATCTCGATGAGTTCGTCGAACGTTTTCGGAGGCTGCGCCCCGATGGAGTCGAGCGCCCGCTTGTTGTAAACCAGGACGTTCGTCTCGAATCCGAGCGGCAGCGCCCAGAGGCTGCCCGTGCCCACCGGATGTCCCGGAACGAGATCCCAGCGGTCTCCGTCCAGAATGCCTTTGAAAATGTCGTTGACGTCGTATCCGCTGTCCGTTTTGGAAGGATCCTTAAGGAACGAGTCCAGCTCCTGCGTATACTCCGCAGGCGCATACTCCCACAATTGATAGGAGCCGGTCATGAATACGTCCGGATTCCCGTTGCGGGCGTTGAGCGCCGTCGTGAGCTTGTCGAAGTAATTCTCTTCGGGCGTGATCGAATACTTGACCTTGATCCCGGTCAGTTCTTCGAATTGGGGAAGTCTGGCGATAATGGCTTCCGCGTAGGGATGCTGGTTGAGCATCACTTCGATTTCCTGTCCGGAATATTTCTTCCAGTCGAATGCGCTTCCTGCCGATGCAGTCTGAGATCCCGACGGGCTTGCGGCGGGGCTGTTTGCCGCCGGAGAGTTGGAGCTGTTGCCCGGGTTTGCCGATTTGCCGGAGGAACAGGCCGCCAGGAAGACGAGTAAAGCGGTTACAACAAGCAGAATGATTGATTTCCCAGCATAACGTTTTTTCATGCTTGAATCCCCCAATGTCTCGTTGCATCGCGGCAACGAATTTTTGACGTCCGCTGTAAGCGTTGCCAAGATGTTGCGCTCTCTTTTCTCACTTCTTGCACTTTGGCTTACGGCCTCTCCCCCTTCTCCGGCTTTCATCCGGAACTTGAATTAAGTCAATATTATCATTTATTTTCGATTTGTCAATTTTATTTTCGATTTTATAAACTTTTTTATTTTTATTTTTGTTAAAATGGTTTATATATTTTATCGTTATCTTTTGTTTCAACCATTCTGACGCTTTTTCTAATGAATTGATAACAACTTGCACTTTTGATATGCTAATCATAATATATAAAAATGATAAAAGGTGATTTTCATGTCGAAAATGTTCAAAACAGAGAGACGGGATAAAATCATCGAATATCTGAAAAAACAGCAACGAGCGACAGTCAAGGAACTGTCCGAAATATTGAGCGTATCCGAAGCCACGCTTCGTTCCGATTTGCAATGGATGGAGGAAGACGGACTATTGCAGCGGACGCACGGCGGTGCGGTGTTGCAGGCCGAAGCGCAGACGGAAACCAGCTTTGCCGCGCGCGCAAAGAAGAACCCGGAGGAAAAGCTGGCCATCGCGCTCAAAGCGTTGGATCTGGTGGAAAATGGCCAATGCATCCTGCTGGACGCCAGTTCGACGGCTTTGGAATTGGCCAAGTGCCTAAAGAAAAAAACGATTCGGTTGACCGTCGTGACGAGCGGAATCCATGCAGCTTTGGAATTAAGGGAGAATCCCGGCATCACGGTCATCCTGATCGGCGGCGTGCTGCGTTTGGGATCGTTCGCTTTGGAAGGCACCTTGGGCACGCATCTCTTGAGCCAAATCAATGTCGACACGATGTTCGCTTCGGCCAGAGGTTTTACCGTCCAAGACGGATTAACCGATTTTAACGTCTACGAGGTGGAATTGAAAAAGGAAATGGTCAGGGCTTCCAAGAAGCTCGTCGCTCTTCTCGATTTCAGCAAGCTGGGCAAAAGTTCGATCTCCTCCTTTGCACAGACGGCCGAAATCGACACGATCGTCACCGATGCGAAGGCCGACCCGGAGATCATCAGCCGATTGACGGACTTGAATATCCAAGTGATCAAGGCCGATTAACGGAACAGGTCTTCCTCATGCCCTCGACTCTTGATAAGCTTTGAGCAACGTATTCCGGTTTTTGCGTACATGGTGGGCTTCCTTCAAGCTCCTGTTCAGCAATTCCTCGCGGATTCCAAGTTCCTCCGGAACGGATGGGCCTCCCGCTATCCGAAGCCATTCGCGAAGCTGGGCGGGAGAAGGAATCGCCTCGATTTCCCGTTTGGTCTGCTCATCCAGTTCCATCGTTCCATCTCCCGCGATTTTCCGATGCAAGGACGAGATCTCTGCGCATGCCACCCCTACTTTCGCTCCGTGCAGCAATTGCCCGTCGAAAAGACGATGGCCCCGATCATGCCCGCGACGTCAATGCAATCGCCGCCATCCCCCGGAAACGTTTTGTCGGCGTTGGTCGCGATGATCCGGGCGCCGGGCGCACGGCCCGAAACGCCTGGTTCAAATATCGGCGGCCCTTTCAATCAACGTTTGCTGATTTTATTTTCCATCGAATTTTATCGATATGTCAACTTTTGTTTTCGATTTCTATTGAGAATTTTTGTTTTTATAACGCAATATTTTCATTAAAATTTGTTGACATTCATCAATACATGTGAAAATAAAAAGAAACTCGCGAGGAGTTTCTATGTTTTTTCCGTTGGAAATTGTTATCAGGAGAACAGCAACGTTTGGATGGCGTGTGCCGGAATTTGCGTACGGGCGAGCCGGTCGCGATAACGGAGGATATAAGGGATCTCATGATCCGTTCGGTTCAACACGACCGCCGCGATCGTCCCGTCCGCATTTTTAAACGCGGTGGTTTCCAATTTGTCGGTATACCGGGTCGTCGCGATTCGCTTGGCTCCCGGACGGATATATTTGCTAAAATGCCCGATATAATAGTAGGAGCTTTCGTATACGACTTCGTCGCGCGAGGTGTCGGCAATGATAGGCGCGTCGCAGTAGTTCCCGACGTGATTCGGACCGCCTTTCTCGTCGAGCACGATATTCCAATCCGTCCAGGCCACGGTCCAATGGTTCAGATTCCCCATCAAATCGTGGCCGTACCTTTCCCCCGTTTCCCAGGAGCCGAGGTGGACGCCGCCTTCTTGACAACCTTCGCTAAAGAAAAGTTTCTTCTCCGGATATTTTTCATGCACGGTGGCTAACGCTTCGAAATGGTCCCCGGAATACCAATGGAAACAAATTCCCCATATATATTTGGAGGCTTCCTCGTCCTCGAAGGCGACCTTCGCCCTGTCGTATACGCGTTCCCGGTTATGGTCCCAGATCATCACTTTAACATGCGACAAACCGGCCTTCGTAAGCGCGGGTCCGAGATAATCCCGGACGAAATCCTTCTCTTCCTCCGCGCTGTATACGCAGGAATCCCAAATCTGTACCGCTTTCGCCTCATTCTGGACACTGACGGCCCAGATCGGCAGCCCGGCCTTTTCGTAAGCCTGGATGTACTTGACGAACATTTCGGCCCATGCCGCGCGGTACTCCGGCTTTAACGAGCCGCCGCCGTTCATGGTCCCGTTGGTTTTCATCCATGCCGGCGGACTCCAAGGCGAAGCGAACAAACGAAAGGGTTGCCCCGCGGTTTCGGCCGCCCGGCGAATCACGGGAATCAGCGCTTGTTTGTCCCGGTCGATGTTGAAGCTGCGGAGATCCGGGTCGTTGTCTTCCACATAAGCATAGTTGCCTAACGAGAAATCGCAGCTTTGAATGTGCGATCTGACCAGGGTATAACCGATGCCGTCGGTCGGATGAAAATAAGCATTTATGATTTCCGACTGTTTCTCCGGGCTCATCTTGGCCAGCGTTACAGCGGAAGCTTCCGTGATCGCTCCGCCGAATCCTTCGATCGTCTGGTACTCCACGTCGTCATAAACGTTGATCAACTGGTTCTCCTGGCCTTCCGTATCTGAAGCAAACGCAAGCGGCGGTTTTTCCGCCAATCGGTCGCCTGTATCTCTTGCCGTCTGAATGATCCGGATTCCGTTCGGCTGCATGCGACAACCTCCCTCTACAATTTTATTCATTATAAAAGGAAAACGGATGAGTCTTGTAGAAACGATATGGTTGAATGCCTCAACAATCTGGTCAACAGGAGGGAACCCGCATGCGGGATGATGCGGTTCGAATCCAATTGTGTTCGTATGCCCGTCACTCGCAGCCTTACCATCAGCGGTTTGCGGAAGGACTCGAAACCTACATCGTTCGGCTCCAGGTAGAAGGCGAGAGCGAGGCGTTTATCGAAGGACAATTCGTTCCCGTCCTGCCGGGAGACTTGATGCTCTTTCGTCCCGGGGACTACTACGAGCTTCGAATCGGGCACAAGACCAACCGGCTTAAACCCAGCGGAGATTATTACATTTTCTGTACGGGAACCTTCGTGGAGGAATGGTGGAACAAACGGTACCGCCCAAAGAAGGTTCGCATTGCGGATGACCCGAAAATTCATGGCGTCTGGGAGCAGCTGATTCTGGAGAAAATGCGCCTGGACGACGGCAAACCGGAGGTGCTGGAGGGATTGCTGCGCGCCCTGTTCGGTTTGCTGGACCGTGCCATCGACGAAGCGCCGGCATCCGCGTCCGCGTCGGCCAGCCACGCTTATAAGATTAAGGGGTATATCGAAGCTCACGCCACAACCCCTCTGAAACTGCAAGAGATCGCAGACCAAACGGGCATCAGCGTGACGCGGGCGGTACACGTATTCAAGTCCCACTTCGGCATCTCCATCATGCAATATGTCCGGCAGCTGAGACTGGCGCATGCCTCCCGGCTCATGAGCAACAGCCAGTATACGTTGGAAAGAATCGCGGAAGAAGCGGGTTTCGGCAGCTACACGTACTTCCATCGGGTGTTCCGCGCCCGCTACGGCATGGCCCCCGGACAGTATAGAGGCAAGATGATCTATCAAAGCCAGCAAGCGGTGAAGAAGAATGCAGGTGAGCGAATGCAATAAGGACGGAAACAGATTCAGTCCAACTATGTTGAGTAGCAAGGCAGAAAAAACCAGCCTTATGCGGCCGGCTTTACTGTGGTAGAGGCGAACCGTGGTTATGCAAAACCAATTGGAAGGTGGCGTGCTTACTTTGGATTCAAGCTAAAGGGAGAATTCAACAACCGGTGGCTAGAGCCTGACCCTTAGATTAGCGCACTATGCCGGTTAAGCCGACCTCCCTTCCATCTCTTTCACCTGCTGAGCGGTTTGCTGCTTCATGAACAAGTCCCAATAATAGCCTTTGATCTTGAGCAAATGGTCGTGAGTTCCTTGTTCCACGATTTCCCCGCTCTTCATGACGAAAATTCTGTCCGCATGCACAACGGTCGATAGCCGGTGGGCAATCAGAATGACCGTTTTGTCCCGGCCGATCTGCCGGATCGAGTCTTGCACGAGCTTCTCGCTTTCGTTGTCCAGCGCGCTGGTCGCCTCATCCAGAATCAGAATCGACGGATTCTTCAGAAATACGCGCGCCAGCGCAATTCGCTGTTTCTGGCCGCCGGACAGCTTGATTCCCCGCTCTCCGATTTCCGTGTCGTATCCGCCCGGCAGGAGCGAAATAAAATCATGCGCATGCGCCTTTCTGGACGCTTCGACGATTTCCTCGTCCGTGGCGTCCGGCTTCGCCAGCCGGATATTGTCCTTGATGGAGCAGCTGTACAGAAAGCTGTCCTGGGTCACAACCCCCATCTGTCCCCGCAGACTGGACAAGGAATAGTCCTTGATATTCACCTGATCCACCAGGATGGAGCCGGACGTCACATCGTACATGCGAATCAGCAACTGCAGCAGGGTGCTCTTGCCGCCTCCGCTCTCGCCTACGAAGGCGTAGGTTTTGCCTTTCTCCAGCGTCAGAGACAAATTCTTGATGACTGGATCGCCGCGGCGTTGATCGTAACCGAAGGAGACGTTCTGAAACCGGATGGAATCCGCAAACGCGCGCAGTTCGACAGGCTCCTGCTTTTCCTTGATTTCCGCCGGCGTCTTCAGAAAATCGAAAATGCGCTGAAGCGCAACATGGCCTTCCGTGACCGCGGGGAACGCTTGCACGAGGGCGGCCACCGGGCTCCTCATTTTGTCCACGTAGGCGAAGAAGGCGAGCAGGCTGCCGAGCGTCAAGTTCCCGCCCATGACAAGCAAGCTGCCCGTCAGCACGACAATGAACGGCGTGAGATCGCTGAGCGCGTTGACCGATGCCAGCGTGACGGCATTCAGCTTGGCTTGCTTGGTCGTCAGCTTCTCGTAGACCTCCAGATGGCGATCCAGTTCCTCCTTGTCGCGTTGTTCGGAGGCGAACAGCTTCGAGATGAATGCGCCTTGAATCTTCTCAAGCACAAAACCGCTCAAGACCGAACGGTATTTCATCATGCTGGCCGTCGATTGCTTGAACTTTTTCGAGAGCAGATAGGCCAGAACGAACTGGAAGCCGACGAGCAGCATGGCGAGCAGCGTCAATTTCAGATTCATGGACGCCATGACCCCGACCACGAAAATCAGCACAATCGTTTCGATCCAGATGTTGGAGAAGGCGGCGGTCATATACCCTCTGATTTTCTCGATATCATCGAAAAACCGGGTTCCGATTTCCCCGCTTTTATGGTCCGCAAAGTACTTGGCATCCAAAGCATGGACTTTGGCGAACGTATCCTTGCGCAGCGCTTTGATTACATTGTTGTTGGCCTTGTGCATGCAATACTGCCGGACATATTCCATGGGCGCCCGTACAAATAGAAATACGAGGAGCACCAGGAGGGCGATCGAAAGCAGCCGTTCCAGCTTGTCCGCGGAAGACAGGCTGCCGTTCTGAAGCAGTTCATCGAAAATGGATTTGATAATGAGCGGCAGCGTGAGCGGGATCAGAAAGCGGAATAAGCTTCCGAGGAATCCCAGCAGATAGAGTTTCATTTCTCGTTTGATATAAGGAAAAAATGCGGCCATAGGTCCTCCCGTTGATCGTTTTTTAGCCACCTTGGTATTGGGATTTGCAGCTGCTATGACCACAATAAAGCAAAGAAATCATGCTCAGCGCGCAAAAAAACAGCGGCCAGCCGCAATTATTGCGGGGCTGCCCGCAAAAAAAAAGAGCCGGCCATCACCGGCCCCGCTCACGATCAATATAAATCTTCCGCCGGGAGGATCCCCAGGCTCTTCGCCTTTTTGATCGCCTCTACCCGCGAATTGACATGAAGCTTCTGGAACAACTCGGTCAGGCTGTATTCCAGGGAACGCTGGCTGATCATCAAGGTTCTGGAGATCTCCTTGTTGCTCTTGCCCTTCGCGAGCTCCCGGAGCAGCCGATCCTCCTCCCGGCTGATCGTGGTCGGCTCGATGCCCGCTTCATGCTGCACCGTGATCTCCTGTCGTCTGAGCTGGCGGAGCAGTTGCATCGGAATGATCGCTTGCTTCCTCGCCGCGCAGCGGATCGCCTGGATCAGCTCTTCCCGGGTGGAAGTTTTGGAAATAAAGCCGGAAACGCCCGATTCCATCAGCAGATTGAAGTGCGGTGCGATTTCAAATCCCGAATAGATCAGGATGACCGCGTCCGGAACGTATTCCAGCAGCTTGCGCGTCAGATCGGCTCCGTTAATGTTCGGCATATACAGATCCAGTAGGATGACGTCGAATTTTTTCAACCGAACCAAATCCGCAACCAAGTACACATCCGTCTCGACGGTGACCTGGATGTCGGGTTCCGATTCGATCAGCATTTTGGTGCCTTCGACAACAGACCGATGATCGTCAACCAACAAAACTTCCATTTTTTCTCACCTCTGTCGTTTGCTTCGGGATCTGTATCGCCACATGAAAGCCCATCCGCGGAGCCGACCGGAATACCGCCTTCCCTTCCAGACTGTGCACCCGCTTCTCGATGCCGGCGATGCCCATGTGCTGGAAGGAGCTTTCGAGTCCGGACAGCTGCGTCCCGACGCCGTCGTCCGAATATTGGAAATGCACGAATTCCTCGTCGTCTGTCAGTGCAATGGAGACCTTGCTCGCCCGGGAGTGCTTGGTCGCATTGTTCAGCAGTTCCTGGACGATGCGATACAGGCCGAGAATCTGGTCTTCGTTCAGAGAAGCGCGCATCTGGTCGGCGGTAAACTCGATCTCGTAATTCGCGAACATTCTGGCATAGGAGAACAAGCTCTTCAGCGATTCCACCAATCCCATTTTCATCAGAAACGGCGGCCTAAGCTCGTTGCACGTAATCCGGATTTGATGAATGGTGTCCAGGAGGCCTTCCTCGATTTGAACCAATGCCGCCCGGCTAACGTCGTCGAAGCGGCCGGCGGAACGAAGCGACTCCAGCTTGCGGTACCAGATAATCAGATTTTGCAGCACCGAATCGTGCAGATCGCTGGAGAGCGAGGCCCGTTCTTTCTCCGACAGTCGGAACAGCAGCCGCAGCATCCATCTGGGCGTTTCATCCGTCGTCATCATATGTTCCATCCGTTTCATGAGGTCTTCGGTCCTGTGGAGATTGTCGTATAGGATGGTGACATAGCGGACAGCCGTCTCCAGCCATTCCTCCTCGGCCTTGTGCAAAGGTTGGGCGAGTTCGATGGCGAGGAAGACAGGCTGCGGCTTCTCGCCGATTCTGACCCGGATCTTCAGCGGATCCGGGTCCCAAGCCGGCGGCCCGTCCGGCCATTCCTCGATGGATGCGCGGACAACCTGCAGCACGTTCCGAACTTCATCCAGCAGCCGGCTTTCCAACTCCGCCACCTTCATGACGCCCGCCAGGTCGTGCGACAGCCGGTTCAAGCTGAGCTGGAGAAATTTGGACCGCTCCTCGCTTCGGATGAGCTCCCGCTCTTCCTGCTTGCGCTTCGTAATATCCTTCATAATGCCATGAATGCCGTTCAGCCTGCCCGACAAGAAAATCGGCACGAAAGTGATGCTGACGATCCGCTCCCCGCGGTCCCAATTGGCAAGCCGGCATTCGATGTCCCGAGGCTCGCCCTGCTGCATCACTTCATGCAGCGTCCCGTACACCGAGGCGTGATCCTCGTCATAAATCATGCCGATGAAGCACCGGTTCTTCAGCTTGTCCGGCTCGATGCCGGTAATCTGTTCGAAAGCCCGGTTCGCGTCGACGAAGAACAAGCCCTTCATCTCGATCGAGAATACGCCATCCAAATTATGCATGAACAGCGACTTGTACCGCTGCTCGCTCTCTTCCAGCGCCTGCTCGGCGCGCTTCTTCTCTGTAATGTCCAGCATGATGCCGTCCAGCCTTTGCACGGCCCCGGCGCTGTCCAGGTGGGGATGGATGAGGATCTGACACCATCTGGTTTCGCCCGGAACGTGGATCCAGCGAAATTCCCGGCGGACCGCCTTTCCCTGGTCCAGCATGTCCTTCACTTCGCCCATGAGCATGGCATTGTCGTCCGGATGGATATGGTCGTGCAGCCGGATCGGACGATCGATGATTTCCTCCCGCGGAATGCCGCTGATTCTCTCGGTATTGCCGGAGCAAAACGCATAGCGCGTGAAATCCTTGTCGGTCGCCCATACGACGGCGTTCACGTTGTCGAGGATATTCTCCAGCAATTCTTCGGCTTGTTTCCGCGCGGTCACGTCTCTCACAACGGCGACGACGTATCGGACCTCGCCGCTGTCGTCCAGAACCGGCTTGACCCGCGTTTCCACGTACACGATGCGGCCTTCGGTATGGTCCAGCCGATAGTCTATGTCTACCCCCTGCTTGGTTTGCACGACCTGCAGAAACGACGACCGCACCCGCCCCCGGTCCTCCTCCGCAATGACCCCGAAAGCGTCCATTCCCAAATATTCCTCCACGCTGTAACCCGTCAACGCTTTGATGGACGAGGATACGTAGCGGACGATGCCGTCGCTGCCGACCAGAACGATCGTATCGGATATGTTCTCGGCCACAATCCGGTAGATTTCTTCCGTGACACCCGTCTTCCGGTCAACCCGATTCTCGCGCATGAATCTATCTCCTCTTCGCCGCGGCTGAAAGCATGTGTTCATTATACCGGAGATTCTATCGAACGAGAATACGGCCTGTTTCCGTGTCGGCCTCAAGGCGCGGACCGCCCGAACCGATCGTCCCCTCGATTCGATTCCCCATGTTCGTTATGTAACGCAAGTTGTCCAAATCGGCGTCGACCGAGCCGATCTCGCTGCGGAGGTCGATGTCGGCCGCTTCCGGCGATTCCTTCAAATCGATCGTGATATCTCCGGCGGACGTTCTGGCTGACAGGTCACGCTCCAGTTTCGGCCGTTCCACCGCAATATTGCCGGCATCCGTCCGCAGATCGAGCTCGCCGGACCCTCCGCTGATCCGGATCGATCCCGCCGCAAGCTTGATCCGCGTATGGTCCGCCTTCAAATCGTCCGCGTCGACAAGCCCGAATTCGTTCTGAATGCGAACCCGGTCATACCGTTTGTCCGGCAACGCGATCCTCAGCTTGCGCTGCCCCTTCTGCGCGCGATCCAACAGGCGCCAGCGGGTCTCCTCGTCCACGCGAAGCCGCAGCTGCCGGGACCGAATGGAGGCGTCCATCGTGATCCGGTTGTCGATGGCTTTGTCGGTCAGCAGTTCGATCTCTGCCTGATCGCCGTCGGTCTTCGTAACGTAAATTTCCATTGCCGTTGCGTCCACCTCGATGCTGTCGAAATCGCCGGCGGCAAAGGATTGTTTTTTGCTGAGCAACTCTCCCGAACCGCTTCCTTCCCCGATGGACGCGCCCTCGATTTCCCCCGTCACGGCAACGGGAGATTCTTTGTCGGCGCAGCCCGCCAATCCCGCGGCGCCCACCGTCAAGGCGAGCGCCAAAACGATTGCGCGTCGATGGCTCATTTGAACCTCCCCCTCATGTAGCGGTTATGGTACACGGACCACATAGTCGACTGTAAATACGCGGTTGTTCCTTTGAAATTGGCCCCATATTTTGTAGACCCCGCTGCCCGGAAACGACGTCTCGAACACGGCTTTCGGCCCGGCACCCTGCTCTTCCTCGGCGTGGACGTGGACGTAGCGCTGTCCGTCCTCGGATAGAACCACCACGTGTCCGATCGAGCCCAGATAAGGTTGCAGATCGCGTATCGGTTTATCGGAAACTTCGTCGGACAAGGTGAAAGTGAACGTCGTTTCTTCGTTTGCGCCGATCGGGTCAATGGCCAGTTTGACCCGGATTCCGTCCACCGTTTTGTCCAGATGGGCGTCGGGGATGACGGGGGGCGGATCGATCCGCTTCCCTGGGACGCGAACCCATTCCATCTTCGTCATCGCATCGCCGTTCGCCGGTTTGAAATCGGCAATCAGCCGATATTCGCCGCCCGCCGGAAAATCGTTGTCGATTTCAAACACGCCTCGGCCTTTGTATTCGGGATGGAGGTGTCGAAAGTAAGATAAGTCCTTGCTGATCACCATCAGGTGGAGCAGCTTCTCATGGTTGATATCAAAATCTTCGATGGGGCTGCCGTTCCGCTTGCGGATTTCCAGCCGGATGCGCCTGGCTTCGCCTGCTCCCGACGCCGCGCCGTCACTGAGCGTCCAGATCGTCTGTACGTCATCGGACAATATCCGCTCGCTTTTTTCTTGCACCTCCTCGTCTTCCCACGATGTTCCTGAAGCGCAAGCCGACAAGAACACAACCAGGATGAACAGCACAAGCAGCTTCCCTTTACTCATAGCGGAGCGCCTCGCTTAAATCGGTCTTGGCGGCGCGAGAAGCCGGCGCGAAGCTCGCAACCAGGCTGACCATCAAGCCGAACAGGCCGATCGGCAGCAGTATGATCCACGAAACCCCGAACGAATAAGTCAATGAATGGATTTTGACCAGTAGCTTTGCAAAAAACCTTACATGAAAATTTAACGTCTAGATATTCCTAAATATGTAATATATTGATTCGATTGATCTGGCTAAAACAAAAAAGATCTCCTATTGTAGAAGAAGCAGACAAAA